>Ga0206684_1000314_pt1 | contig 19002 bp, 16 predicted proteins | sample M210012015metaG_FD_155467 | JGI IMG/M metagenome (GOLD analysis project Ga0206684, IMG submission 155467) | Ammonia-oxidizing marine archaeal communities from Monterey Bay, California, United States - M2 100m 12015 | ecosystem: Environmental > Aquatic > Marine > Intertidal zone | place: USA...
TACAACGGATTCGAGCACAAGAGCGAGTTGCAGATTTATCGCGCCAATGATGTGAATGACCAGGTGTGTTCGTTGAAATTAAAGCATCATGTACCTCACCAGTTTCATGGTTTCTATACACCAGAGGTATTTGCGACAACTTAGGAGGGCCTTGTTCGGGTTACCTCTTTCAAGAGGCCGGGCCCGAATCTGCTGTCCAGTTGATGAGCATTCACTCTCGGCGACAGCGATTGATGAAGGCTTTATTGGATCGGCCTATGAGAAAAACGGTTTGAAAATAGAAGGCAAAGTTCGCCGGGTTACCTGGTCTACCAATCTGCCAGTCCTGCCACTTCAGGATATGGTGATTGGGTGTGCACGGTAAACCGCCTACGGCATAAACCGTAGGACTTGTTTTTGGCATTTGGTGGAGGCGGCGGGAATCGAACCCGCGTCCGTCAGTTCTCTGCCCTCAGTTCTACATGCTTATTTTGTCTACTGTTTAACCTTCCACTGGCCCGACAAACAGGGATTGAAAGGCGAGCTTGCTTTAAGTTTAACTGCTTTAACCACAAGCGGGGTCTGGCAGCGGTCCCATGAGTCGCGCACCCGGTTTGAATACATGGGCACATTCGCCCCGGGTCAAGCTAATCTAAAAAGTTCTTAAAAAAGAGTTTTTAGGCAGCTAGTGCGTAGTTTTCGTCATTGGCAACTATAAGAAGTTACAGCGATTTATTAACGAGAGTCACTACCCTCTCGACATGCACTTCAGGTTTCGCAACCGGCGTCGAAGCCAAGTCGCCCCCTTAATCAATATTGTAACACTTTTTATTAGGGTGGCTGATTCTCTAGAGGTTAGGTCTGGTTCTCTTTCATAATCCGGGATTTATCCCGGCCCCAGTCGCGTTCCTTCAGGGTTGCCCGCTTGTCATGTTCCTTCTTGCCGGAAGCCAGAGCGATTTCACATTTCACCTTGTTTGACTTCCAGTAGAGCGAGACAGGAATGCAGGTTTGGCCCTTTTGCTGTGTTGCGCCGATCAGCCGTGCTATCTCTCTTTTGTGCAGGAGTAGTTTCCGGGTTCTTATGGGATCTGCGGCAACATGGGCTGCCGCAGCGGCCATGGGCGTTATATTACAGCCAAGAAGAAAGGCTTCGCCGCTTTTAAGCAGGATATAAGTATCCCCGAGCTGGCATTTACCAGCCCTAAGCGATTTCACTTCCCACCCTTCAAGAGCGACACCAGCTTCGAATCGATCATGCAAGTAATAGTCGAACTTGGCCTTCTTGTTCCGGGCGATAGTGTTGGATTGGACCTTCGGCTTTTTCTTGCCAGCCACAATCTGCTACTCGTTCCTGCGGGGGCGTCATTATATACATTTGTCCTGCTAGGAGTAGTTAAGAAGATAGAGAGGAGTGTATGATCTGCCGATGAATTTCCCATCGATATCTCCCGTCCAGAGAGCCCAGGCCCTGGAAGCCCTGGTACGAAAGCACGCAGATAATGCGGATGCTAATCGTCACCTTTCAAAAGAAGTCGCCGTGGCCTTTGCGGAAAACGGGCTTTATCGAATTGGCGCCCCGAGGGCCTATTCCGGTGAAGAGTCAGACCCAATGACCCAGATTGAAACCATTGAAACGATTTCCCGTTTTGATGGATCTGCGGGATGGAATCTGATGATAGGCGTTGAAACCTTCGGGTTGATGGCGCCAAGTTTCGGTGAATGCGAATACCTCATTAAAGATCCTATGGTCGTTCTTTGTGGATCTACAGCTGCGGTCGGCACGGCAGAGAAAGTGGATGGTGGCTATAGGGTTAATGGACAATGGCAGTTTGTTTCCGGTTGCCATAATGCCTCTCTGTTTAGTGCGACCGTCAATCTTGTAGAGGACGGTGAGCGAGGAACGCAACGTTTTGCCGCGATTATTCAGTTACCTGAGTTTGAGATCCAGGATACCTGGTATGTTGGCGGCATGAGAGGGTCTGGTTCCCATGATGTCCACGTCAAAGATGCCTTCGTGCCAGATAACCATGTACTACCGGCCATTGGGTCGGCACGGTCTGACCAGCCACTGATGCGTTTTCCATTGGGGGCAAGACTCGCCTACAACAAAGTGGCAGTCAGTCTAGGTTTGGCACGCGCTGGCCTGGACGCCTTCGTTGAATTGGCGGCAGGCAAGATACCCAGGTTCTCGAGTAAAAGTTTGCGTGACAGGCCAAGTGCCCATCGGGCGATCGCAGAAGCCGAAGTTCGAGTGCTTGCCTCCCGTTCGTTGCTCATGGAACTTGTAGGGGAACTTTGGCAGCAAGTATTAAACGAAGAGCACATTACCACCCGGGAGCGAGCGATATTCCAGATAGCCTGTTCCGATGCTGTGCGAGGTTGTGTGGAAGCCGTCGATCTGGTGAGCGATGCTGCGGGCACGTCTGCGAATTTCCAGAGCCACCCGCTGGAGAGAATCGGTCGGGATGTGCGCGTGGTGAGGCAACACTTAACGGTAGCTGGCCTTCACATGGAAGATGGGGGCCGAGTCTTACTCGGAATGCCGCCAGAAGGGGCGATGTTAACGAGGCTTTCGTAATAGGGCTTGTGGGCAGAAAAAATAATTCACAATGAATAGTTATAAGAGTGAGTGGTAGCAGTGATGTCTGAATCTACACACGGTATGTGGTCCTCCCGATTGATGTTTATCCTCGCGGCAGCAGGGTCCGCGGTCGGTTTGGGGAACATCTGGCGATTCCCTTATGTCGCGGGGGAAAATGGTGGTGGCACCTTTGTCATTGCCTATCTGGCCTGCATTTTCTTGATTGGCGTGCCCATCATGATTGCGGAAATCGTGCTCGGCCGTGCTGGCAGAAAAAGCCCAATCAACACTATGCAGGACCTGACGGCGCGATCCGGTGCCAGGAGTGGTTGGCAGGTGATTGGCTGGATGGGCGCGATCGCTGGTTTCATGATTCTATCTTTCTATTCAGTCATAGCGGGTTGGTCGCTGGCCTACCTGTTTGAGATGGCGAGCGGAGTATTTGTGGGTGCTGGTGGCGACTTTGCGAGCGCCCAGTTTGGGGGTTTCACCGGTAACGTTTGGGTGGTGGTTGGTTGGCATTCATTATTCATGCTGCTAACCACATTTATCGCGGCGCGCGGTGTAGGCAAAGGTCTGGAGGCGACAGTGAAATGCCTGATGCCCGCGCTGTTTGTGCTCCTGATTTTGCTTGTGTTTTGGGCTGCGATAAGCAGCGGGCATTTCGTTGAGGGCATGTCATTCCTGTTTGCATTCAAAACAGATCAGTTCTCAGGTGATTCAATGTTGATTGCGATGGGGCAGGCGTTCTTCACGTTGAGCCTTGGAATGGGAGCGATCATGGCGTATGGGGCCTACCTGCCGAAAGGAACGTCGATTGTTAGTTCTGCCGTAACTATTGCGGTTTTGGATACCGCGGTTGCGCTGTTATCCGGCATGGTTATTTTTCCGATCGTATTTGCCCACGGGCTTGAACCTTCCGCGGGCCCGGGTCTGATGTTTATTACCCTGCCGCTCGCATTTGGCCAGATGGCCGGTGGCCAGTTGTTTGGCACGCTTTTCTTTCTCCTGGTTTCTTTTGCCGCGATCACATCTGCAATATCTATCGGGGAACCCGCGGTCGCGTGGCTGGTTGAAAAAGTAAAAGTTACACGGGTAACCGGCGCGATTGCCATCGGTGGTCTTGCCTGGTTGCTTGGGCTTGGAAGTGCCTTTTCATTCAACATCTGGTCCGATGTCACACTCTTGCCAGGCAGAAGCTTCTTCGACACTATGGACTTTGTATCCAACAACGTCATTTTGCCGCTTGGCGGAATTCTGATCGGTTTGTTTGCAGGCTGGTTTCTTGACCAGCAAATCTTAGCGGAACAACTCGAAGGGACACCGGAAATTGTGATCAAGCTGCTCAGGGTGTTGATGCGGGTTATCGCACCTGTTTGTATTTTTGTAGTGTTCGTCATGACTTTTGTGGGTTAACGGGTGCCTGTGAAAGAAATTTCCAGATCCGCCCTGTTACCGTTTTCAGCCAGACAGATGTTTGATGTGGTCAATGATGTGGCGTTGTATCAGGACTATCTTCCGTCCTGTTCAAGGAGCGAAGTGATCGAATCTTCGCCGGAATTTATGATCGCGAGACTGACTTTAACGAAAGCTGGTGTTAGTCAACAGTTCACCACCCGGAATAAGTTGGTAGGTCCGGAAAGAATTGACCTTCAGTTAGTCGAGGGCCCGTTCACCTCACTTAATGGCTACTGGTTATTCAGTCAATTAGGCAATGATGGCTGTAAGACGGAAATGAACTTAACATTTGATTTCAATTCAAAAATGCTAAATGCAACTTTTGGGAAGGTGTTTGAGCAGGTGGCAGATAGTCTTGTTGAGGCATTCTGTGATCGGGCAAAGGTTCTGTACTCTAATGATTGAAGAAACCGTGGCGATCGAAGTCGCATTTGCAGCGCCAGAAAAGCAGCGAGTGATCCAACTCGAAGTCCCGTTAGGCACCTTGATCCGTGATGCGGTTCGACTGTCCTGTATTGAGTCACATTTTCCGAGTTATGACCTGTCGGCGTTGCCAGTGGGCGTGTGGATGGAAGTGAAACCGCAAGCCTATGTGGTTCAGTCAGGAGACAGGGTACAGATTTATCGTGCGCTGATTACAAATGCAAAGGATGCAAGGCGACGACGGGCACAGACCCAGGCAAACAACAAGATCTAGTCTTTGTTGGCTGTTTTGGCTAAGGCGTCGTATTCGTCGGTAGGGATGAAATCGCCCATGAAATGCGACAGGCGTTCATCAACAAAGAATACGGAAAGTATTTTGCGGATAACGTTCCCGTTTGGAAGTTGAATAGAGTACACATAGTCCCATCGATCAGCTTCAAGCGGATCGTCAATGACTGCATTACCCAAGACAAACTTCACCTGGCTTTTGGTCATACCGGGTTTTAGCCTGTCAACCATCTGCTGGGTGACGACGTTTCCCTGTTGAATGCTAATTCGGTGTACGCCAGGAAACCTGAATGTAGAGCAGGCTGTTAGGGCAGCAACAAGAAAGAGGACTACAGTAATTCGAATCAATGGACTATCTACACTTTTTCTATTTCAATTGGTTATGAAATTAACCATACTTTATTTTACCCCGCGAGGGACTTCTATAATCAAGAGTTTAACTCACCTAGACTTAACTCACCTAGACTTAACCACGGACTACAACTTAGCGAACCACGATGCCTGCCGAATCCCAAGAACTCAAAGAAGCCGGTCTGAAGATCACTTTACCGAGAGTCAAGATATTACAGATGCTTGAAAGCTCGGAAGTACATCACGTCAGCGCTGAAGATGTCTACAAATTGTTACTAGAAAATGGCGAAGAGGTGGGGCTGGCAACTGTTTATCGGGTACTTACGCAATTTGAACAGGCCGGATTGGTCATTCGGCACAATTTTGAAGGCGGTCATTCGGTCTTTGAGCTGTCCTCAGATAAACATCATGACCATATTGTTTGTGTCAGGTGTGGTCATGTAGAAGAGTTTGCGGACGACGAAATTGAGCTACTCCAGAAGAAAGTTGCGGACGAACTCGGGTTTGAGCTGACGGATCACAACCTCAATATGTATGGGTTGTGCCCTGAGTGCCGACAATAGGAAGCTGAGGGCTCTATATCACGCTGAGGGCTCTATATCACGCTGAGGGCTCTTGACCACGCTGAGGGCTCTTCATGTCGCTGAGGGCTCTATAGCACGCTGAGGGCTCTTTACCGCTTCATCACGCTGAGGGCTCTTTACCCCCGAAAGCATGGCTTCGGCGTGGGCAAGTGAGAGGTCAGTTTTCTCTACGCCACCGAGCATTCTGGCAATCTCGTCAACTTTCTCTTCTTCAGTTAGCTGGACGACAGTCGTTGTCGCGCTTTTTTTAGTGGTCGATTTAGCGACCACATAATGTTGGTGGCCCTGAGCAGCAACCTGGGGCAGATGAGTTACGCAAATAATCTGGGCGTGCCCTCCTAGCTTGCGGAGCAGTGAACCCACAACTTCCGCAGTGGCGCCACCGACACCCACATCAACTTCATCGAAGATAAGCGTCGGCGTTCGCGATGTCCTGGCGGTGATGACCTGGATCGCCAGGCTGATCCTAGAGAGTTCACCGCCGGAGGCTATCTTCGCCAGAGAGCCTGGTTTGGAGCCTGGGATAGTAGATATCCTGAATTCGATATCATCCATACCTGTCTGTGACCAGCTAGGTGACCCGCGGAGTGACACTTCGAACTTTGCGCCATCCATCCCAAGCCCCTGTAAACCTTTTGTGACTTCTGGCTGCAATTGCTTCGCCTTTCCCAACCTGGATTTGGTGAGTTTTTCCGCGAGGACCTGGTATTCGGTTTCCGCGGTGGCTACCTGTTGCTCGAGTTCTATGATAATTGTTTCGGCATTGAGTATCTGGTCAAGTTCGTCCTGAATGCGATCGGTCAGGGTAGCCAACTCATCAGGCTGGATTTTGTGTTTCCTGGCGATCTCATAGATATCGCTCAGTCGACTTTCAACTTCCCGCTGTTTTGTGGGGTTTGATTCAAACTTCTCGCTCACTGACAAGAGATCTGAAGTTGCCTCGTCAAGCTGGATCAAGGCACTGGCGAGCATCTCAACGATCGGCCTGATGGCGTTGTCCTCGATGTCTGAGAGTAGTCTTAGTGTGCGGGTCAGTTGAGTTGATGCGCTGCTGTCAGTCTCCCTGTTACAAAGCGCCAGTGCCTCGGTGAGTTTATCCTGTATTTCACCCGTTGAGCTGAGCCGTTTTAGCTCGTTCTCAAGTTGCGCGGTTTCATCCGGCTGGATCGCCAGAGTCGCTAGTTCTTCGGCCTGGTAACTGAGTAGTTGAACACGGGCAGACTGCTCTTCGGCGTCAGTTCGGGTTATGAAGAGCTTATCTCTGGCCGCGCTCAGGGATTCAAATAACGTCCTCACTTCTGACACCAGCGGAGTGAGTCCGCCGAACTCATCGAGCATTCTCTCGTGGGTTTCTTTCTTTAACAGGGACTGGTGTTCGTGCTGGGAGTGGATATCAAGCAGCATCTCACTCAACGTTTTGAGTTCCTGCAGGGTTGTGGAACTGCCATTAACAAAAGCCCGCGATCGGCCGTCGCGTGACACAACGCGGCGAAGAATGCACTGATCGCCATCGATGAGCTCACGTTCAGTTAACCAGGCTAATGCTTCGGTGTGGTCCTGCAGGTCGAAGATAGCGTTGACCTCAGTTTTTGCAGCTCCGGTTGCAATCAGGGAGTTGTCTGCCCGATCACCCAGGGCGAGGCCAAGCGCCCCAAGCAAAATGGACTTACCTGCACCGGTTTCGCCTGTAATGACGCTCATACCGTTATTGAATTCCAGCTCCAGCTGGTCAACCAGGGTTAATGATTTAATAGATAGATGGCTTAGCACATGCCTATTTAACCCCGATGTCACTAAGCCTGGCAATCAAAAAGCAATCCGGAGCTGATCTAAGTACGCCGTTTGATGATTTGTAGTCCAACTGGCAATTGTCTCCTTGCCGGTCCTTGGTTAGTATCTAATCCCCAATGAGGCAGAATTAATGGCAAATCCAGGTTCACTGAACCAAAAGTCTCGGATATTGCTCAAGACCCTGGTCGAGCAATATATAACAGATGGCCAGCCTGTCGCATCCAGAACACTGGCAGATTCGGCGAGCGTTTCGGTGAGTCCCGCAACGGTCCGTAACATTATGTCGGATCTTGAAGAGCTGGGTTACGTGAGTTCGCCACACACCTCGGCGGGTCGTGTCCCGACTGCACTTGGATATCGGCTCTTTGTGGATACCTTGATCAAGGTCAACCAGATTGACACTTACGACCTTGCCAGCCTGAATCGAAGCCTGGACCCGGATATGTCTTCAAAGGAGCTGGTGGAGTCTGCGTCGGGGATTCTCTCGGAATTCACCCGTATGGCAGGGCTTGTTACTATCCCCAAGCGTGACCAGGTGATTCTTCGGCATGTTGATTTTCTAAGTCTCGAGGGTAACCGCGTGCTGGTTATCCTGGTCCTCGATGATCATGAGGTCCAAAACAGGGTGATCTATACAAAACAAACCTACACAGAGATCCAGCTCAAAGAGGCGTCTAATTTCATCAACCAGCATTTTATAGGTGAGGTGCTCGGTAATGTTCATGAACGACTGGTAACGTTGATGCGTTCGGATCGTGAAAACATGAACTCGCTGATGCAAACCACGCTCGAAGTGGCAGACCAGGCTTTCGATCGAGAGGAAATCAGTGATTTTGTCGTAAAAGGCCAGGAGAATCTCCTCGCAACCGATCAGGCGCTCGATGATATCCGCCAGCTGTTCCAGGCGATTTCGATGAAAGGTGACATTCTCCATCTACTTGATCGTTGTATGGATTCAGAAGGAGTCCAACTTTTTATCGGCAACGAGTCTGGCTACAGTGTCCTGGATGAGTGCTCTGTGGTGACCTCTCCATACCATGTTGATGGTGATCTTGTCGGTGTATTGGGCGTTATTGGGCCGACCAGAATGGCCTACGACCGTGTTATACCCATTGTTGATGCTACTGCAAGGCTCCTTAGCGCTGCCCTCGAGACAAATCGTCGATAATTTCTCCTCAGCTTTTCTCTAGTCCCCTTGAATGGTGAGACTCTAATCCCCATATAGCCTGTACGTTTATTTCTGTGAACCGTTACGCGGGAGTTTTATATGGCATTGCCCGAAGATGAGGCGAAGCAAACGCCTGAATCTGGAGAAGAAAGCTTTGAAAGCGAAGCCCTGAAACAAGAGGCCCTGAAACAAGAGGCCCTGAAACAAGAGGTGCTGGATCCAATAGAAGCTGATAACGAGGATGGTCCTCCGGGCCAGCAGGGTTCTGACGATGAGTTGGAGCTTGTGGGCGACGAGCCCTTGGCGATTGCGCTGTTGGAAGTTGAGAAATTTAGGGACCTGGCGCTGCGTGCAGAAGCTGAGATGCAGAATTTGCAACGGCGGACCGCTAGAGACGTCGAGAACGCCCATAAGTTTGGCGTGGAAAAGTTTGTCCAGAACCTGCTTCCCGTGGTCGACAGCCTGGAGAAGGCCATCGAGTCAACCGGCGACAACACGGACGCGATTGCGCAGGGCGTGCGACTTTGTCACAAATTGATGGTGGATACGCTGGTTAAGGAAGGGGTAGAGATTATCGATCCGGTGGGTGAGCCATTTGATCCTAATGAGCAGCAGGCCATGTCAATGGTTGAGAATCCTGATATGGAACCGAACTCGGTACTCGCCGTCGTCCAAAAGGGCTGCAAGTTAAATGGTCGGCTGGTGCGGCCGGCCATGGTGATGGTCACCAAGGCGCCGGCGGATCAACCGCCTGTAGACCCGGAGCCGGAAACGACAGAATAAATTTACTGGCCCGGCCCTTGAATTACAGGGCATCGTAACAATATAGCAGTTACTAATAATTGATTATGCCACCAAGAGCTGTGGTGAGAATGGAGAAACGAAATGGGTAAGATCATTGGTATTGACCTCGGAACAACCAACTCTTGTGTTGCGGTTCTGGAGGGTAAGGAGCCGAGAATTATTGAAAACTCGGAAGGTGATCGAACGACACCGTCCGTTGTTGGCTACAGCGATGACGACGAGATATTGGTCGGTCAGTCCGCGAAACGACAGGCAGTTACCAACCCCGAAAACACCCTGTTCGCTGTAAAACGACTTATCGGTCGGCAATTTGGCGATGACGTCGTTCAGCGTGACATTAAGATGGTGCCTTACAAGATTGTGAAGTCCGACAACGGTGATGCGTGGGTCGAGGTCAAAGGCCAAAAAATGGCGCCGCCACAGGTTTCCGCCCAGGTGCTGGGTAAGATGAAGAAAACTGCCGAAGACTATCTTGGTGAAACGGTGACTGAAGCTGTCATCACTGTTCCGGCTTACTTCAATGATTCGCAGCGCCAGGCCACTAAAGATGCCGGTAAAATCGCGGGCCTTGATGTCAAACGAATTATCAACGAGCCCACGGCAGCGGCGCTTGCCTATGGCATGGATAAGTCGGTTGGCGATTCAACTATCGCTGTTTATGACCTTGGCGGTGGTACTTTTGATATCTCGATCATTGAAATTGCAGATGTCGATGGTGAGAAACAGTTCGAAGTGCTGTCAACTAACGGCGATACCTTTCTCGGGGGCGAGGATTTTGACCTTCGACTGATTGAATACCTGGCTGACGAGTTCAAAAAAGAACACGCTATGGATTTGCATAACGACCCGCTGGCGTTGCAGCGCCTGAAGGAAGCCGCGGAAAAAGCAAAAATCGAGCTGTCAACCAGTGGCCAGACTGAGGTTAACCTGCCATACATCACGGCGGATAACACAGGGCCTAAGCACCTTGTTATCAAGGTAACCCAGGCCAAACTGGAGTCTCTCGTTGAAGAGCTGGTTGAGCGGACGCTTGAACCACTTCGCGTTGCGCTGAAGGACGCTGACGTCAGCGTTTCCAAGATTGATGACATTATCCTCGTGGGTGGCCAGACGCGTATGCCTTTGGTGCAGAAGAAGGTAAAGGAATTTTTCGGCAAGGATGCTCGGAAAGATGTAAACCCTGACGAAGCTGTTGCTTTGGGTGCATCTATCCAGGCTGCTGTTTTAGCGGGTGAAGTTACAGATGTCCTTCTACTTGACGTGACTCCACTGTCGTTGGGTATTGAAACCATGGGCGGCGTGATGAGCGCGCTGATAGAGAAGAACACGACGATTCCTACCCAAAAATCACAGGTCTTCTCGACGGCTGACGATAACCAGCCGGCCGTGACCATTCATGTTTTGCAGGGTGAGCGAAAGCAGGCGGGTCAGAACAAATCTCTTGGTCAATTTGATTTGGCCGATATTCCCCCGGCTCCTCGAGGTACACCACAGATTGAAGTCAGTTTTGACCTGGACGCCAACGGAATCCTGAACGTGTCAGCGAAGGACAAGGCTACTGGTAAGGAACAGTCCATTGTGATTAAGGCTTCAAGCGGTTTGTCTGATGAAGAAGTCGAGCAAATGGTTCGTGATGCCGAGTCGCATGCTGATGAAGACCTTAAGTTTGAAGAGCTGGTTGGTGCGCGTAATATGGCTGACGGCATGATTCATGCGACCCGGAAGACGTTGGAAGAAGCAGGCGACAAGGTTGAGGAATCAGAAAAGACTGCCATTGAAGGCGCAATATCAGCGCTTGAAGAGGCGCTCAAGTCAGATGACAAGGATGACATTGAGGCCAAAACGCAGCAACTGACGGAAGCCTCTTCTTCTCTGGCGCAGCGCATGTATGCTGAGGCTCAGGAAGGAGCTGAACAGGAAGCTGGAGCTGATGCGGGTCCTGCAGATTCCGGAGGTGATCCGGACGCAATGGACGCTGAGTTCGAGGAAGTTAAAGACGAGAAGTAACCGTCTGGTTTACTTCAAGGCAGTAAGTAAGCAACGCGGGTTAAGCCGCGTTGCTTTGTATTGCATTGAAAGGTAAAGAAGAATAGTTATGGCAAAACGAGATTACTATGAAGTCCTCGGCGTAGAGCGGAATGCTTCCGAGCAGGCGATTAAGAAAGCCTATCGTCGTCTTGCCATGAAGCACCATCCTGATCGTAATCCGGGCGATGCGAGTTCAGAAGAGAAGTTCAAAGAGGCCAGTGAGGCGGCAGAAGTATTAATGGACGCTGAAAAAAAGCAGGCTTATGACCAGTTTGGTCATGCTGCGGTCGATGGTTCTGGCGGCGGCGCTGGCGGTGGTGGAGGGTTTGGCTCGATCTTCGAAGATGTCTTTGGCGATATTTTTGGGGGTGCAGGTGGCGGTGGCCGCAGAGGTGGTCCCAGTCGTGGCGCAGATCTTCGATACGTTCTTAACCTGAGCCTTGAGCAGGCTTTCAAGGGATGGAATCCAACGATCAAGGTGCCAACACTGGTTGAATGTGTTGAATGCCATGGCTCGGGTGCAGAAAAAGGTACCTCTGCCACTGACTGTATCCAATGTGGTGGCATGGGCCAGGTATCGGCCCGACAGGGAATTTTTTCGATACAACAGGCCTGTCCCAGATGTCGTGGTCAGGGCAAAATCATTAGGGAACCCTGCGTCAAATGCAACGGTCAGGGTCGAACCCAGGAAACCAAGACACTGTCTGTGAAAGTACCTCCCGGCGTAGATACGGGCGACCGAATTCGGCTCAGTGCGCAGGGTGAAGCAGGGGCGATGGGGGGGCCGGCCGGTGATCTGTATGTGCAAATGGAAGTTCGTGATCACGACATATTCACCCGGCACGGCGAACATCTTTACTGTGATGTGCCTGTGAGCTTTGTTGATGCGGCTTTGGGCGGAGAACTCGAAGTGCCGACGCTTGATGGTCGTGTGAATCTCAAGATCCCGTCAGAAACCCAGACAGGCAAGCAGTTCCGCTTGCGAGGTAAAGGTGTCAACGTCACCCAGGTAAGAGGCGGTGGCATTGGGGACCTGTACTGCCGGGTGATTGTTGAAACTCCGGTGAACCTCTCGGGTAAGCAAAAAGAATTGCTGAAGGAATTTGCCGAGCATACCAGTGAGAAACAAAGACCCCAGCAATCTGGCTGGTTCAGCCGGGTTAAGCGTTTTGTCGACGCCCTGACCGATTAGACACTACCGGTCTCAATTCGCTATCCTCCTCCAACGTTAATTAACTTCAGGAAAGCTCGTGCCCAGAGTAGGTGTCGTCGGCGCTGCCGGAAAAATGGGGAAAACCCTGGTCAAGATGATTCAGGAATCGCCGGACTTAGAGCTGGCGGCGGCTGTAGATCTACCGGGCCTGCAGGTTATTGGCCAGGACGCAGGGATCGTTGCGGGTATTGGTGAGATGGGTGTTTCCATTGCGGATGATCTGGCACAGGTGGTGGCCGATATCGATGTACTGATTGATTTCACCATTGCTGTCGCAACCGAAAAGAATTTGGAAATCTGCCAAAAGGCAGGCACTCGCATGGTGATCGGCACAACCGGATTGTCTGAAAGTCAAACAGCCAGGCTGGACGAAATCAGCCGCTCTGTTCCTCTGGTGTTCGCCAGTAATTACAGTATTGGGGTTAACGCAACCTTTCAATTAGTTGAGATGGCGGCCGGCATTTTCGGCGACACGGTGGATATTGAGATTATTGAATCGCATCATCGTCATAAAGTAGATGCGCCATCAGGTACGGCGCTCAGTCTGGGTGAACATGTCGCGAAAGGGCTCGGGCGAGACCTGGCCTCTGTCTCCCGGCATGGAAGGCATGGGCTAACCGGTGCCCGTGATCGTGAAACCATTGGGTTTCATGCGGTTCGCGGTGGTGAGATAGTCGGTGAGCATACGGTTATGTTTATCGCTGGTGGCGAACGTCTGGAAATCACTCATAGGGCACAGAGCCGGGCCAACTTTGCGGAAGGGGCTCTCCGGGCGGCCGGTTGGATTGTAAGCCAGGCTCCGGGTCGCTATGACATGCTGGACGTACTTGGGCTTGCCGAGTAACGCTGAGGGCTCTTATATGGTGGCCTACCAGGCAGGTTTAAATCTCTGGACATGATCAGGTCTAAATTCGAATGTGCCGAGTAACGCTGAGGGCTCACTAATACCCTTCAATAAAGATACTGGCTGATGGGTTAAAGTCAGTCGAATGACTGGAAACAGAAGTGCACCTCGACTAGAATGCTGCGCTTAAGATGACACACCCGTGTAAACAGAATTGAAAGGCGAGATGGAAGCAATTTCCGTCTCGCTTTTTTTCGATCGGCACGTTCATTTTAACTTTTCCTGGAGACTCGCGCTTGGATAGTAAAGCAGTACTTGCACTCGAAAACGGTATGCTGTTCGAGGGTACTGCTATTGGCGTAGATGGTCTTGTCGTTGGAGAAGTCGTCTTCAATACGTCGATAACCGGCTACCAGGAAATTCTCACCGACCCCTCTTATGCCAGGCAGATTATTACGCTGACCCATCCGCATATTGGCAATACTGGCGTTACGCTTGAAGATGAGGAATCTCGGGAAATCTGGGCGACGGGTCTGGTGATTCGTGATTTACCTCTGATGGCCAGCAACTGGCGCAGCGAGATGTCTCTTCATGATTACCTTGTTGCCCGAAGTGTCGTCGCGATAGCTGAGATAGATACCAGAAAGCTAACCCGGGTGCTTCGTGATCAGGGCTCCCAGAATGGTGCCATAGTGGCAGGGCCAGACCTGTCAGAAAGTGTCATCTCAGGAGCTCTCGAGGCGGCGAAAGGCTTTGCCGGGCTTGAGGGTATGGACCTGGCGAAAGTTGTTACATCGCCTGTGCCCTATGAGTGGCAGGAAGGAAGCTGGAAGATCGGGCGGGGATACTCAGACGTTACCGAGACCGAGTTCCATGTGGTTGCATACGACTTTGGTGTTAAGAAAAATATACTCAGGTTAATGGCAGACCGGGGCTGCAGGCTGACTGTAGTGCCCGCACAGACGTCTGCGGCCGACGTTTTGGCGCTGAACCCGGATGGCGTATTTTTATCTAACGGCCCAGGGGACCCCGGGCCCTGTGATTATGCGATCCAGGCAATAACGACAATATTGAAGACGAAGATTCCGGTATTTGGCATTTGCCTCGGCCTACAGCTCCTCGGGCTCGCCTCTGGAATGAAAACGAAGAAGATGGGTCATGGTCACCACGGTGCCAACCATCCGGTAAAAAATATGGAAGACGGTACGGTGCTGATAACCAGCCAGAATCATGGATTCTGCATCGATGAAGTCGCGCTGCCGGATACCGTGAGAGTGACGCACCGTTCGCTGTTTGATGACACAATCCAGGGCATCCAATTAGTGGATCGACCCGCTTTTGGCTTCCAGGGACACCCGGAAGCAAGCCCTGGCCCTCATGATGCTGGCCCCTTGTTTGATCGTTTCATTGAGCTGATGAGGGAGCATAACCAATAAATGCCAAAGAGAACTGACATAGAAAGCATTTTGCTCATCGGTGCGGGACCCATTGTTATCGGGCAGGCCTGTGAGTTTGATTACTCCGGGGCGCAGGCGTGTAAAGCGCTACGTGAAGAAGGCTACCGGGTCATTCTAGTGAACTCTAATCCGGCCACGATAATGACAGATCCGGACATGGCTGATGCCACCTACATCGAGCCGGTTATCTGGCAACATGTTGAGAACATCATCGCGCTGGAGCGTCCCGATGCGATTCTTGCAACCATGGGCGGACAGACAGCATTGAACTGCGCGTTGGATTTGGCACGGGAAGGCGTCCTTGAGAAATATAATGTCGAATTGATCGGAGCAACGAAAGAGGCAATCGACAAGGCTGAAGACCGCCAACAGTTTGATGTCGCGATGAAGTCAATTGGATTAGAGACCGCGAAAAACGCCATTGCCCATTCGTTAGAAGAGGCCAAACAAGTCCAGCCTATGTTGGGTTTTCCCTGTGTCATTCGCCCTTCATTTACGATGGGTGGTTCAGGCGGCGGCGTTGCTTATAACCAGGAGGATGTCGAAGAGATTTGTCTCAGGGGCCTAGACCTGTCACCAACCAACGAATTGTTGATTGATGAGTCGCTGATTGGCTGGAAAGAATATGAAATGGAAGTCGTCCGGGATAAAAATGATAATTGCATTATTATATGTTCGATTGAAAACCTTGATCCAATGGGTGTTCACACCGGCGACTCGATTACCGTTGCTCCGGCGCAGACGTTAACTGACAAGGAATATCAGATAATGCGCAACGCGTCTCTTGATGTGTTGCGGGTCATCGGTGTTGAGACTGGTGGTTCAAACGTCCAGTTTGCTGTTGAGCCAAATACTGGCCGCCTGATCGTGATTGAGATGAACCCTAGGGTTTCCCGGTCCTCTGCTCTTGCATCCAAGGCAACCGGGTTCCCGATTGCGAAGGTCGCAGCGAAGCTTGCAGTTGGTTACACACTGGATGAGCTGTCTAATGAAATCACGGGAGGCGTAACACCGGCCTCTTTTGAACCGTCGATCGACTATATCGTGACAAAGATTCCGCGGTTCACGTTTGAAAAGTTCCCCCAGGCAGACAACACGTTAACGACACAGATGAAGTCCGTAGGTGAGGTAATGGCAATCGGCCGGACTTTTCAGGAGTCGCTACAAAAGGCCTTACGGGGTTTGGAAATTGGTATTGATGGTTTAACGCCGATTGTTCCGCTGGATCAAAAAGGTGCTAAAAGCCGTCTTCGGCAGCAAATAAGGACGCCTACCGAAGACCGTTTGCGCTATGTCGCTGATGCGATACGGCATGGCTTTGAGATTGTAGAGATCTATGAGTTAACGGGCATAGATCCGTGGTTTCTCGTGCAGCTACAGGATCTTGTTCTGAGCGAGCAATCGCTTGAGGGTAGGCCGTTAAAAAGTATTGAACGAGCGGAGCTGTTTCGTTTGAAGCAAAAAGGATTTTCTGACTCAAGGCTTGCATCCGTTTTGGGATGCGATGCAGAGCTCCTTCGTCAACACAGGCTCGATTTGAATATTCGTCCTGTTTATCGTCGCGTAGATACCTGTGCGGCGGAGTTTCAGTCGTCAACCGCCTATATGTATTCCACCTACGAAGATGAATGTGAATCCAACCCAACGGATCGTGACAAGATTATTGTATTGGGCGGCGGTCCTAACAGGATTGGGCAGGGTATAGAATTTGACTACTGCTGTGTTCATGCTGCATTTGCAATGCGTGAAGATGGTTTCGAGTCCATCATGATTAACTGCAATCCTGAAACCGTATCCACAGACTATGACACTTCCGACAGGTTGTACTTCGAACCATTAACGTTTGAAGACGTTATGGCTGTAGTAGATCTTGAGAAACCCAAGGGGGTCATCGTTCAGTTCGGTGGGCAGACACCCCTAAAACTGGCTAACCAGTTGGAAGCGGCGGGAGTACCGATCATTGGTACATCACCAGATGCGATAGATGAGGCTGAAGACCGTGAAAGATTTCAGAAACTGATCGATAAGCTTTCGTTGATCCAGCCCCCTAACAAGACTGTTAGAACACAGGAGCAAGCTGTGATTGCGGCGGACAATATAGGTTTCCCCCTGGTAGTGCGGCCGTCATATGTTTTGGGTGGGCGGGCAATGGAAATCGTCTATGACCAGGATGAGCTGAAATCCTATATGCGAGAAGCGGTCGAAGTTTCAGATGACTCGCCGATTTTGCTTGATCGTTTTCTTGACCAGGCCATTGAAGTTGATATTGATGCAGTCTCAGATGGGACTCAGGTCGTCATCGGGTCTGTCATGCAGCATATAGAGCAGGCAGGCATTCATTCCGGCGATTCGGCTTGTTCCTTGCCGCCATATAGCCTTTCTGAAGAATTGCAGGCCGAGATGAGAGACCAGGTAAAACGCATGGCGTTGGAACTTGGCGTCATTGGTTTGATGAACGTGCAACTCGCGGTTCAAAACAATCAAATTTTTGTGCTGGAAGTGAACCCGCGCGCCTCAAGAACAGTTCCGTTTGTTTCCAAGTGTATTGGGGTAAGCCTCGCCAAAGTGGCTGCGCGATGCATGGTCGGTATCTCACTCGAGAAACAGGGATTTACCGAGGAAATCATTCCAGACTTTTTCAGCGTAAAAGAAGCAGTGTTTCCGTTCGGGAAGTTTCCGGGTGTCGACCCGATTCTGGGGCCGGAGATGAAATCCACCGGAGAAGTTATGGGTGCAGGTGCAAGCTTTGCCGAGGCTTACGGCAAGGCGCAGAGTGCGGCGAGCGACACAATCCCAAACAAAGGCAGGGTTTTTCTGAGTGTCCGTGACGCCGATAAAGACCAGTTGCCGGAGATTGCCAAAGGATTGGTTGAGCTGGGTTTCGCGCTGGTCGCCACGCAGGGAAGTGCAAAGGTTATCAGCGAAGCAGGAATGGAAGTCCAGCTTGTGAACAAGGTCCAGGAAGGGCGGCCACACATTGTGGATATGTTGAAGAACCATGATGTCGACTTTATCGTCAATACAACAGAGGGCAAGCAGGCGATCGCAGACTCATACTTGATCAGGCGAACTGCGCTACAAAACAAGGTGTGCTACACCACGACCATGGCAGGTGGACGCGCTAGTGTTGCAGCGCTTCGCCATGGAGAAGATAGAACAGTCCATAGCCTGCAAGATTTACAACGCAGGTAGCTGGACAAAGCACTAAATCTTCTCGACACTAGTCACACCCAATGCGGCACTATCCCGGTACTGGGATAGTTAACGTAAGAGATAACAAAATGGACAAGATTCCAATGACAGTAAATGGCGAGAATCAACTGCGCCAGGAGATCGACAAACTAAAACTGCAGGAAAGGCCTAGAATTGTGCAGGCGATCGCAGAAGCACGCGCTCAGGGCGATCTTCGCGAGAACGCCGAGTATCAATATGCTAAGGACGAGCAGGGTTTTATAGAAGGCCGGATTATTGAGATTGAAGGCAAGTTGTCGAACGCACAGATTATTGATGTGACGCTGATACCCGAGTCGGGGAGAATCATTTTCGGCACAACAGTTGAGCTTTTAAATCTCGGTAACGATGAGAAGCTGACCTATCAGATCGTAGGGGATGATGAGTCAGACATTAAGCTGAACAAGCTGTCCGTCTATTCACCGATCGCTCGAGCGTTGATCGGAAAAGAAGTCGGCGATGTGGCGTTCGTCAAGACACCGGCAGGAGAAGCGGAGTTTGAAATATGTGCCGTCAGGCACGCATAGTCCATCAACGCCATTTAAAGAACGTTGGCCCTGGCAATGTTTGACAGGACCGGGTTGGGTTCGCGCGAAGCACGATAGACAAGCGCCATGCCTCCGACTACCTGAACAATCGCCGTGTCCGGGATGTCCTTTAGCGAAGCAACAATTTCAGCGCGTTCCGCCTTGTCGCCAAACATTTTCACCTTGATCAACTCATGATCATCGAGGGCGCGGTTCAGTTCAGCGATCACATTTTCTGAAAGGCCATTACCGGCGACGGTGACGACTGCCTT
>Ga0206684_1000340_pt1 | contig 18315 bp, 21 predicted proteins | sample M210012015metaG_FD_155467 | JGI IMG/M metagenome (GOLD analysis project Ga0206684, IMG submission 155467) | Ammonia-oxidizing marine archaeal communities from Monterey Bay, California, United States - M2 100m 12015 | ecosystem: Environmental > Aquatic > Marine > Intertidal zone | place: USA...
TGCTATTACTAATCTTACTGTTTCTACTTGTCCTGACGCTCTTGTTGTAGCCGTTCTATTCTCTATAAACATTACATCACCTGAATGATGGTTAACTAAAGGTGCCGTTACTGCTGAAATATCATCACCTGCCGTTGATGCACCTGTTGCTCTAGTAAAATGTGATGCAGTAAATGTTCCAAAACCAGTAGTTTCGTTTTGTATATAATGCAATACACCTGTACTAGTATTATATTCTACACATATACCTTTAGCACCAACTGTACCACTTGTATGACCTTCAAATGCAAAGTCAGCTACATATGTCGCATGCAAACCAGTAGGAATTGTTACACTCTTACATGTATTATATGCACTTGCTTCTGCAACTTGAGCAATAGTACCTGAACCAGATGATGTTGTAGCGATAGCTTTAAATACTTCGCCCACAACTGGATTACCACTAGTTGAACCTGCTGTTACCCAATGTGCATCTGATGATGTACCTATTGTTAAAATCTTATAAAAGTTACCTACAACCATAGAGCCTACAGCCGATAGTGTAGCTGATTGAGTAGCTAATTCAATTGGGTTTTTAACAACTGCTATCTGTCTAAAGTCATTTGAATCAGGAATTGAACCTGACTCATCGCCAGTAAATACTGTATTAACTGTTACATAATGTGCTCTTAAATCATTTGTAGGATCTGCACCATATCCGCCTGGAGGGCCGATAACTGGTCTGACCGTTGCTGCTGTAGATGAACCACTTGTGGTTAATGTAACTGTAGCGTGGGTATATCCTGTGCCAACGTTAGTCATTGTAACACTATTAATTGCTCCACCAGATACTGTACATGTTGCTGCAGCATTTGAACCATCACCTGAAATAGTGATCGTTGGTGCACTTGTATATCCAACACCCGCAGTAGTTATCTTAAGGTTATATATTGCACCATCAATTGCATTACCTTGTACAGCCCATTGTGCTGTTAGTCCAGCATCAGCACCAACTGCTGGTTGTTCTGTTAATTTTCTGCAAGGCATAAATGATGATGTTAAAAACTTAGTTACATCAGTTGCTGGGACTGTATACATATATTTCCATATATAACCATCGTTAGCTGATACGCTACCGATAACACCTGATGTTTGAACACCTATAGTGTCTGGGTTATATGTACTTGCGCCTGCACCGGCTCTCAAACACATATATACATTATTGTTATCTGATATAACAAAATATGTTTTGCCTTCTATATTTGAATCTTGATCGTCATATTCTACATATGTAGTACCAGAAACCCATAGGTTTCTTTTTGTACAATGAACAATGTCTGCAGCATCAACTCGTTTCATGGCAAACATGTTTTCCCATAAAGTATTTGATGCGTAGTCATTTTCATATGGGGTGTCCGGAGATGCGTCATCCGTCCATGCGTTTGGCCGTCCCAGAGCCATATAGAATTGATTATCACTAAGACTATCTACGAATTTATTCGTTGAATCTAGTCTGAATTTACTTGTGATTATTGCTGCCATGTCTTTTCCTTTATTTTATGAAATAACGAGTGAACTAGCTCCACCCATTCCGAATTGTAAACCTATATTGTTATTTATACTATCTTGCACTGTATATCGAGCAAAATCACTATTTGGGCCTAAATAACTGAACTTCATGTTATCCCAATGATTTTGCATACCTATAATACTATATTGTGCACTACCTCGTGCATAATGGGTATACGATTTCTCTAATATGTGACTATTAAAACTTACTGGTCCAACTTGATGTGCACCTAAAGTTAACTGTATTTTACCAACAAACGGTAACCAGCCATATTGCGCTTGTGTATTTCCTTGGTCTAATGCTAAAATATTGATTAATATCTCCCCAAAGAATTTAAATCCTGCAGGGTGTACCAATCTTGTAAATGCATTACTCCAATCAGCTACGTTCTTACCTGTTCTTAATACATATGAGAATTGCTGATAGTAATAAGAGTCTTGTAAAAACTTTTTGTCTGATAAGAAACCATTGACCGTAGTAAATAATCCTTTAGCATATGTTCTTACAACATCATTATTTGCTAAAGCACTTGTAAAATTTAATCTATATTTGGTTGTACCTGAATCTGAATATACCTCTTCGGTATAATCTGTAACTGGAACTTGATATGTGTTATTGACAAATACTACGTCATCATCAAAAATGGCTGCTTGAGCTGCATCATTATTTGCAGGAGTTACTGATGGTGTGCCACTAATTGTAAATGTATGATTAGGAGTAAATGTAGTTCTATCAGCTTTAATAGCCGTTTCTTGATTTGTCCAATCTCCATCTGATGGATTAAGTAAATCTTCAAATGGAAAATATGTTTCAACATCATCATCGTATATCATTCTAAAGAATGACTTAATAGATTCAGGTGTACCTCTACTTCTATAAAATTCAACAAGCCTCTTATAAAACATTCTTGGGTCTGTAGCAAAATCTCTTGGTACTGCAATACCAATTTCATTTTGGAGTTCTGTAAGAAGATTTTCTTCTACATAGTCAATATCTCTTTGGATATCTAATGAATTAAGATAAAATCCTGATTTATTATCTCGTTCTAAATATAATGCATATGTTTTAAGAAATGAAACTAAGTCAGGATATGAACTCTCTATATGATCAGGAACTAATTCATCTATGTATGACGATATATTATATTTACCAATTGTTGCCATTAGTTACTCACTGTTGTATAATCTATTCCAGCAGTTGTACCACCAGTAGCCATTGTATCTATCTCTCCTGAAATTGTTGCAGTTGAGGTATTAATTGTTAATAATTCATTCCTTGTAGGTGACACATCAGACGATGCTGGCTTAACTGTAACATCGATTGTAGTCATACCAGTAGGTAATGCAGTTGGTTGGAATGCGTTAAGAGTAATTGTTCCATCTTCTTCATTCACATCACCAACATTAGTAGCTAATACTAAATTGCTTGTATCAACTATTTGAATAATTCTTGTATCACTTGAAGCATCATAAAAATCTTTAAGCTTACCAGTTGCACCAGCATATGTAAAATTGGTTGATGTCACATAAGAACCAGTAGTACCTGTAGTAGCATCTAAATCAGTCAATGGTTGATTAAACTTAAGTGTATATTTAGTCTCTTCTCCAAGTACTGGTATAATTTTTTTAGTCATCTTAATACGAGTAATATTAGATAAGATAGCAATATTAGTATCGTCAATCTTTTTAAGAACATTTGAATCTCTATATACTCCACCAAAACTCTTTAATGTATCATCATTATATGTCACAAGTGTATTCCTTATTGAGGTTGCCAAACCAGACGCTGTTACTGTAGCAAGGTTAGGATTATATTTAAAGTAAACTTCGAGGTCGATATAGGTGTATTCTGGGTCGACAAGAACCGGAGTAATACTTACAACGTTTTTTGGCTTTAAAATACTTGTTTTAATAGTGGTCTTTTGGGCATCGGTGAGTACTTCAGCTGATAATGGTTTAATACTTATATAGACCTTACCATAATCTGGTACATCATTATCTTCTCCACCCCATACTGATACTGCTTCTATATCAGCAAATTCATTTTTAATAATAGCTTTATAGTCATCAGGTGTAACAGCTCTATTTTGAGATACGTGTGAAAGTGGTGCATTAAATTTAATTGCTTCTTTAGTTTCTCTTGCAGCACCACCAGTAGCTTTAGACACAAGCGTGATAGTCTCATCACTATTACCATTTAATGAATCAGTCATAGTAAATACTGTAGCACCATTCACATCTACGCCTGAACTTATTGTAGCATATTCGATTTCTATTGTATTACCATTACCTGGTCTTTTACCAACAATATTATCACCAAATTTAATTTCGTAATAAGCATCTCTTCCTTCTTCTAAAAAGTATACTTCAGATGAGCCATCAAGATTAACAACATTACTATTAAGAGAATAAACCTTAGCTGCAGTTGTAGATTGAGAATCTGTCACAGTAACTTTAATCGAAGCAGTGTTTACATTATTTGCAGGAATTAAATATTGTTCATATACATTATCTTGATATGTATAATTTGTAGTTGATAATGTTCCTTGTTCAATTTGAACATTTGAGAAGTTCCAACCAGTTGATGCATCAAAGTTAATTGTATGAGTAGCTGAAGTAAACATTGGATAATTAACACCATCAATACTTGTTTGGAAACTTGTACCTCTTGGCATACTTAAAGGAAGCGGTATATTGCTTCCATCATGATTCCATAATGGTGTAGCAGTAGTATCATAATTCATTTTCATATTAATTACAGCAGTTGATGGAGCAATAGACCTTGGGGTATAACCTAATAATTTGGCATGAGATACCACTGAAGATCGTAACTGCGCTGTGTCAAGGAATGTTTCATTTAATGCAAAGTTTGCATTCATTGAATTGACATGAGTTACATAACTTAATACATCAATAATGGTTGCCATTGCAGAGCCATCATAGTTATAGTCATTGAAGGTAGTGTCTGTTGCCTTCATATATGCGACTAGATTTGCTTTTATTTGGTCAAAGTCTAGTTCACTTGCTGAAATTCTTCTTTCGATTGCCATTATCGTAATCTCTCTATTGTGGTAGCGATATCAACTATTTGATTACTTGATTTAACCCTACCGGTTACTGTTATAAATACTTCGTTTTCGTCGGCTCTTGCCTGTATATTTGTATTAAGTACTTCTAATCTTGGTTCACTATTGGCCAATGCAACATTAACAGAAGTTGACATATTTGCTGCTGTTGTATTTGTCATATTTTCAAATAAATATGCTCTTAAATTAGCACCAAAATTATATTGAAATGGACGTTCACCATGATTTGTACGAAGTATGTTTAAGACACTTTGTTTAATTGAAGCATTATCTTTTTTTATTCCAACGTCATTCGTATTAGGATTTTGCTTAAAAGAAAAATCTAAATCTTTGTACGTTTCTTGTCTTGCAATTGTTGCCATATAATCTATTTATACCTTTATTAACTTAATGCGCCAGTATTTCCTTGAACAGTTTGATCTGCAGTGGTATTAGGCTGTGTATGTGTGTGTCCATCAATTAATTGTGTATTACTTGTACGGGTTGTACCAGTCACAACAACATTACCATCTAATTTTATATTAGTTGACTTTAATGTCATATCACCTGTACTCTCTACATCTGTTGTACCAGTTGAGAATAATTTAAGAGTACCAGCAGAATTTACATCAATTTGACTTGAATCACCTATGGAATTTATATCAATAATGCTCTCATCACCTGTAGCATCTATAACAATATTACCTACCACATCCATATCAACATTACCACCAATATCAATATCTGCATTCTTTCTAATGTCTAATTTAGCATTTTGGAATACTGTCATATCAACCTCACCACCAACGATAGCATTTAAACCGCCTTCGGTATGTAATTCAATATTACCAAATGAAGCTGTTAATGATTCTTTATCTGGATATGTCCATTGACCATCAACTAATTTGACTTTATCAGGGTCATAATCATCAAAGGTAGCTAATGCAGCAGCGTATGGCTCTTGTGCTTCAGCTGATAACTCTTTAACTTTCCTCATATTTTTATGTGTCAAAGTAAATGTATCAGTTTTTTGTGGAGGGAACCATTGTTCAATAGCCTTATTTCTTGTATAACCACCTAACACTACATGATGCACTGCAACACCGTCATCATTATATATAACATGCTCTGGGTCACTTGGACCTACGTCAATATCAATATTACCCCTTACCTCGCCATCAATGTCACCTTTAATAAGTAAGTCTGCATTGCCATCAACAAATGCGCCCATATTACCATCAACATAAGCTTTCATATTTCCACCTACTTGCGTAGTACAGTTGTTAGCTACTACCAAATTAGTATCACCACTGCAAAATATTCTAACATGACCTTTGATTTCGACTGAATTATGACCAACAATTAATGTATAGTTATCCCTTACAATCTTTTCTATTTTTGAACCATCAGGTTGTATTTCATATTGAGTACCACTCATATGTCTTTCTTTTATACGTTCATGGCCAGGAGTATCATCGTATTCTTTAACATGACCACTTATTGTTTCATATACATTATTATATGGATATTCTGGTGCATATGCACTTCGTGGTTCATATTTACCTTTGACATCTAATGATTCAACACCTTCAACACCCCTTACTCTATCATTATTATCTTCTTTACCATGACTTTTTGTAGGAAGTGTTCCTACGACTAAAAATTCTTGCTGAGCTGCATCTAAAAATATACCACAAACTAATGAACCAGTTGATTTTTCATCACCAATAGCTGGGACAGTTTCTGTAGTAACATAATATTGTTCATGACCAAAGCGATCTATAAATACTTCAGGCAATAAATCATCTTTTTTATAATAAGTTCTTTCGATTAAATTTACTGAATGACCTAAACCATTTATTGCAGGTGTATTTGTTGATAATACAACATTTGACCAACCTAAATCTTTTGTGTCTATATTATATCTGCCGCTGCCATTAGTAAGAGTATGGGCACCATATACCCTAACCTTAACTCTTCCTAGCTGTAAAGGGTCATTTATATCTTCTACTATTCCATATTGAAACATATTATTCTCTCACCAATCCTATATCTTGTGCGTATTGCATTTCACCATCATCCTTAATAAATTTATGATTAATATCAGCCATTACATAGCGGCCATCGGTTTTTGTTGCAGATGTTTGTCCTTGTCCTTGTGAAACATGTATAGCCATTCCACATCCTGCACCAGGTATAGCTATAACATTACTTGCTTTTAACTGTACATTAAATAATCTATATTTTCCATTCTTTAATATTTCTGCCAGCGTTGATGTTTCAGCTGATAATAGACATTTTTCATTATATAGATTTTTACTTAATCCCATTTTTGTTATTGGAATTGCAGTAACTTCTGCAGGCGGAGTTACCACATCTGTAGTTTCATCTAATGATACTGCCCTAACTTCTTTACCCCACATACCACCAGCTGCTTTACTTATAAAATTTGAATTCCAATGTGATAATTTAAATTTATTAGTAGTACCTATAGATGTTAATGGCGTATTCATTCCTTTTCTTGTCATTTCAGCATTACGTATTTCAAATTCTTCTAAAAAATAATCATTTACCATAGTATCTATAGACGTAAATCTTGTAACACCCGAGTCAATTAACCTTTGATATAAAAACATTGGAGTTTGTTTTTCGCAATAAGCACTATTTACAATATTCTTAATAGCTACACTTGCTGATAAATTAGGAACAACATATTTTCCACTTGAAATAGTTTTGGAATCAAACACTAATATATTTTTTTCTCCATGGACATTTGTCCATATTTGCGCAAGAACATCACTCGAAGTTCCGCTATGGGCTGAACATACTCTACCTGTTTGTTGGTTATATGTGTTTACAGAAACACAATCAATGTGATATGTCTTTCCCTGCTTATTAATTTTTTGATTAGAGATACCATCAACCATAAACATTATATTAATTGGGACATCAAAATATGTATACTCTACTTGTAACATATTATTATTAACACCTCTAAAAAATAAATCAAAGAAATTAAGTTGATCGTTTACAATAAGAGTTGCTTTAATATTTCCATGAATACTCTCGTATATGGACATAGAAGTAACCATTGCATTTATGTCAGTACCATCTACAGTAACTTTAAAATTTTCTATGCTATACATTATCTACTCATTGCTGCAGCGAATTTACGAGCTACATCACTTATATTTTCAGGCTTAATTACTTTTATATTTCTATTCTGTTCAGCTACAGCCGACTCATAATCGATGTAAGTATATGGTGTAGTACCAGAAGCTGCACGTTTTACCCAATTACCGGAACTATCAACATGGTGATGAGGAGCATAAGCTTGTGACTTAATAAAATTACAGTTAACTGAATCTGTAGAAGTAAGACCTTGAATAGCTTCACCAGTTATAGTAAATGTACCTGTTAATTTTTCTATTGTAACATAACCTAAATTAACATGAATTTCTTTTATAGTTCCTGTTGCGCCAGAAACACCACCCGTTACTGTTTCACCTATTTTAAATTTATCTACTAATGAATCATCGGTATCAGCTGCAAGATATTGATATTTATTTGTACAATATTCTAATAATTGGTTAGAACTCATTGGCCAGTCATCCCATATATTTTTTATTTGTGGATTAAGTAATAGGAATGTCCAATGAAATTGAGAGGTATTATATAACCTTTGGCTTAAATGGTCTGGCCTTTCACCGTCAACAACTTCTATTGTTTGATAAAATCCAGCGTTATTAAGTAAATCATCTGAAACTTTTGTTTTTGCTGTTAGATTTTTTAATTTATCTACATTACCTGAGCCATCAACATCAATTGCAACATTTTGAATACTTTTAAAATACATATTAGTACCCTGCCTCTACATCAGCTTGATAAATTGGAGCCATTTCTTTAAGCCCTACACTTAATCCAATTTCTACTGGTGCATTATTTTGTTTAAAAAATGAAGTATTATTTGGGTTATATGAAACATTAACCGATTCAATAACACATGGAGGCAGTTGAATCATTTCTGTACGTTTTGATCCTGCTCCGTGGAATGATACAATCACATGGTCAGGCACAGTTAAAAGCATTTTATTATCTTTCTTTGCATGAGCTCCCATCCTAAACATTTTAATAAGACCTGTTGCTTGTTCAGATTCATGGTGACTATCTGGTAATATAGTCCAAGAAAAAGTAAATGTTCTTAATGGAGTTGAATTATACATTGTGATATCGTTAGGATTAGCAATTTTACCGCTGCCTCTTTGTACTTCTGTTTGAACTACCGTACCAAGTCCAGCACCTGTAAGTGCTCCTAATGTGCTAGATATTCCAGGTAATGCACCAGCTAAAAAACCTCCAGCAGCTAGTGCTGTTGGGCTTGTCAATGTTGTTGGATTAAATATATCTGCATAATCATCAGAAAATAAAGTTTCTGCAAATGCACCCATTTTTCTTGAGTCATCATTATAAACCATTTGGTCATTTATTTCTATACCAGTTGGCATATATAAACAAATTGAACCCATATATTTTCTTTTTACAAGAGTACCAATACTTTGAGCCCAGCCTTTTATTTTATTAAAAACTTCTTCAGCTTTCTTTTTAGCAGCATTATATACTCCATGTTCTTCCGCTGCCATAAGACTCTTAACTACTCCACCAACCAACGCATCACCAGCTCCAAGCGCAAGCTTACCAGTATTTTTAAAACCACCTGTTAATGTTCCATTCCAAACTTCAGCTGCACGCTGTCCTACATATTGAGATGTTCCTTCGCCGTAATTATCATTATCAACTCTCATAAATTCAAACATCATATATGGTTCGTGAGTCATTGGAGCTAAATTTGAAATTCTTTCTTTTGCATATTCACTAGTTGCATCACTATTGAAATTTATCTCATGCATTCCATTACCATCATTACCAACTGACATTGGATATTTCCAATGGGTTGAAAAACCTGACCCTGCTCTTGCTTTGTTTGATGCGCCGATTAGTAAATCTTCGTCTAAATTTCTACCTGCCATAATTATGTCCTTGTTTGTATAATAGTTATTTATACGAATTTATATAAATACTACCATGAAAAAGACATATTCTGGCTCTTGGAAGCCAAAACATCCTGAAAAATATAATGGTAACGTTAATATGATACATTATAGATCGTTATGGGAGCGTAATGCATTTAGACATTTAGATACAGCCAAGTGGGTTAAATGGTGGCAATCTGAAGAAACTGTAATACCTTATATTTGCTCAACTGATCGTAAGGCCCATAGATACTTTGTTGACCTCACTATAAGAACAAATAGTGGCCGGACTCTATTGGTTGAAATTAAACCATCATCACAAACTAAACCACCTAAACGTAAAAAGCTTAATGAGGCTTTGACCTATATGAAGAATACTTCTAAATGGAAATATGCTAATAAGTATTGTGAGGAACGTGGCTATGAATTTCAAATATGGACAGAAAAAGAGTTAGAAGCAATGGGTATTAAAACAATGACTATGAGATTTAAAGTGAGTAAAACTAAGACTGGTAAAAGAATATGGAAATCACTTAAGAAAAAGATATAAATAAGATATATGAATAAAGATATGGAGAAATTTAGTGGCTAGTTTATTTGACCAGTTAGAGTCAGAAGCATTTCGTAAAGGAATACAGGCACGTAGTAAAGAAGCAAATACTTGGTTCGCAAAGAAAGCTAAGGCACTTGGACCAATAGGTGCACCTCAGATGCTAAAAGACGATAGATTAGAGAAAACAGAAGTTAACTCTGGTGATATGGTTATGTACACATACGATCCAAAAACAAAAGCAACATTACCATATTATGATACGTTTCCATTAACAATTGTTGTTGGTCCTGCAAAGGATGGTTTTTTTGGTATTAATTTGCATTATTTACCACCTAAAGTTCGTGCAATTTTTTTAGATAAATTAGGTGATATAACCAATAATAAAAAGTTTAATAGTACAACTAAATTCAAAATTACATATAACTTATTAAAAGCAACAAAAAACTATAAATATTTTAAACCATGCTTTAAACATTATTTAACGAAGCATGTAAATTCATCAGTTATGAAAGTTTCTGCTGAAGAATGGAATATTGCAATATTTTTACAAACAGCTCAATTTAAGAAAAAAGCTATGGGAACAGTTTGGGCTGATTCGAGGAGTCAATACTAATGGCATTACCAGTTCATGTAGATACAATTAAATCATCTATTAATAGTAGAGGCGGAATAGCAAGAGGTAATAGATTTGCTGTTTATATTTCACATCCATCAAAAAGTATGAATAGTTTATTAAAATTTGACCCAGCCTCTTTATTAAGTAATTTAATATCAGGCTCAGGTATAAATATTGGAGATTTTATTAGTGACCCAAGAGATATGTTTTTATTCTGTCAAAGCGTGGCATTACCAGGTAAACGTATAACAACAACAGAAGCTACGCATAATCATAATATGACAAAGAAGCCATATTCAATGATGACTGACGAAGTTAGTATGTCTTTTATGTTAACTGGAGATTATTACATTAAAAAATATTTTGATATGTGGCAAGAAATGATTATTGATAGTACAGGCGATCATTATAAAGCATATTATAAAAGAGACTATTGTAGTGATATAACAATACAACAATTATCTGCATCTAATGATATTGTCCCAGGTTATACAGTTAAATTAGAAAATGCATATCCTATACAAATGTCAGCTATTGAATTAGGTAATAGTGCAGATGGCGTTATGCAAGTAGATATTACATGGGAATATGATAATTGGAGAAGTATTGGATTAGTAGATGGATTTGAAAATGTTATCGGTCAATTGATCGGTGCAGGAAGGAGTACGTTAAGTACATTAAATAGATTTTTATAAAAATGGAGAGAGATTGATATGTTGCCAAAAATAGCAACCCCAAAGTATGATATGATTGTGCCCTCATCAGGCGAAGCTATAACATACAGACCATATGTGGTCAAAGAAGAAAAATTATTATTAATTGCATTAGAATCGGAAGATGATAAGCAAATTGAACAAGCTGTAAGTTCGATTATTACAGCATGTTTAGATGAAAGCGTTGATATTAATGCTTTAACAGGATTTGATATTGAATTTATATTCTTAACATTAAGAGCACGAAGTGTTGGTGAAGGAATAGATTTATCAATGAAGTGTACATCTTGTGAAGAGGGTAATAAAGTTAAAGTTGATTTAGATAAATTAGTAATAAAAAATAATGATTTTGATGATAAAGACCTTCAATTGAAAATTGGTGATAATATGACAGTTGAATTAGGTTGGCCTACTATGGGTAATAGATCAGTAACAGGTGATACTGGTACAGAAATACTCATTAACCAAGTTGCTAAATCTATTAAAACAATTTATCATGGTGAAGAAATACATTCAACAAGTGATGTATCATTTGAAGAAGTAGTTGATTTTACTGAAAGTTTAAATTCAGAACAATTTACTTCAATTATGGAATTACTTACAGAAACACCATATGTTAGTTATGATATAGAGTTTGCATGTAAAAAATGTGGACATAAGAACGAAAGGGAATTAAAGGGCTTAGCAGATTTTTTTATATAGCCCTTTCACATGATTCGATAGTAACGCATTATCAAACAAATTTTGCGTTAATGCATCAGCATAATTTCCAGCTTGAAGATCTGGATAATATGTTACCGTGGGAAAGGGAGATATATGTAACCCTTTTAACACAGTGGATCGAAGAACGTAACAGGGAAAATAAAAAGAATGGCTGAAAAACAACAAAAACCAGACCCGCAATTAGGAATGATCGTAGCCGAGCTACGTAAGCTCAATGCTGTCAGTAAAAAAGATTTAATACGTGAAAAAGAAGCAACTGATAGACAAGAAAGAATGACAGCTGCGGCTGAAATTGGTGAAGAACAACAATCTACAATTATTGATGGTGCCCAAGACTTCCAACGTAGATTCTTAGCTGGCCAAGCAAAAACACTCATGGACAAAGGCAAGATTGGTGCTGAGCAAGATGATGATAAGAAAGAACTGAAATGGGGCCAATTCAAAAGTGTTATGGGTAGCGAAAAAGAAGCTGCTAAGGGTACTATTCTTACTCATGTTTCTAAAATTGCCGAATTAATGGAAAAAGCTGCTGGTGATAAAGCTGAAGCGAAAAGAGAAGATAAAGATAAAGATAAGAAAGATGAAAAAGCTGGTGGAGATAAAGACGGTAAATCAGGTATATTAAAAAATGCAGCAAAAGCTGCTGGAGGTATGGCTTTACTTGGTTTAGGTATCGGCGGCTTTATGTCAGGCCTAATGGTATGGTCAAATATTAAGGCATTTAAAGGTGAAGGTTTTCCTGAACAAGCAAAGAACGTAGCAGAAGGTTTAGACGAATTTGGTAAGATGAGTAATAAATCCATTGCCACATTAGGTGTAATGTTGGCTGGTGGAGCTTTCTTGGGAATGGCTGGTGGAGTTGGTAAGAGTGCTAAAGCTGCTATCGGTATGACTGCAATGGGAGCAGGTATCGGTGGCTTTATGACAGGTGTTGCTGCAGCTGGAGACCTTACAAAATTTGAGGGTGAAACCTTTGCAGCTCAAGCAAAAAATGTAGCAAGTGCATTAGGAAGCCTTGGCGATCTTACTACAACGCAAGTAACCACATTAGGAATTATTGCTGGTGGTGGAGCCGTTATGTCTACTAAATTTCCTGGTCTTACAGGATTAGCTTTAACAGCTAAAGCATCTGGTGGAGCAGCACTAGCTGGTGCTGCTATTGGTGGCTTTATGTCAGGTATAGCTGCCCCTGGTGATATATTAACTTTTACTGGCACAACATTTAAAGACCAAGCAGTTAACACTGTTGCAGCAATTAAAGCTTTAGAAACTGTTGATGACAAAGTATTAATTTCATTAGGTGTATTAGCTGCAGGTGGTGCTCTTATGTCAACAACACGAGTTGGTATTGGAACTGTAGCATTAGCTGCTGGTGGAGCATCATTAGCTGGTGCTGGTATTGGTGGTTTCATGGTAGGTATTGCAGGCGCAGCTAAACTTGGAGAAATGGCTGGAGCTAATGGCGCAGCATTTAAAACACAAGCTTCTAATATTGCAGAAGGTATTGGTGCTTTTTCAGATAAACAACAAGCAGCAATGGTTGGATTTATAACTGTTGGAGCTGGATTAGGCCTTGCAACTGGTGGAGTTGGAGCAGTAGCAGCAGCTGCTGGTATGACAGCATTTGGTGCTGGTATTGGTGGATTCTTTGGTGCTATGGCTGGTGTTGGTAAGCTTTTTGAAGCAATGGGTGTTGATGGAACTGGATTAAAAAATATAATGACAAATCTTGGTGGTGGATTAGATGGCTTTAATGATGTTGATGGTAAAAATCTACAAAGTGTTGGTTGGGGTTTAGGGGCATTAGGCATTGGTTTAGCTGGGTTAGGAACTTCAATGGCTGGAGCTGGATTAGGTGATACTGCACTCGATATGAAAGAACGTTTCTTTAATATTTTTACATGGGGTGATAATGATACTGATGTAAGTGGAAGTGGTTTTGAAAGAATAATTAATGGTATTCTTGGTCCTATGGAAAAATTAACTGCAGTTGATTCAGAAACATATGAACAAGCAGCATCTGGTATTGATTCAGTAGTTAAAGCTATTAATGCTTATAATGGTTTAAAGATATCAAATGGGCCTAATTTTAGTGAATTGGCTACAGATTTTGCATGGGGTGCACAAGCTATAGATGCTGCTATGAGTGGTGGAACATTTACAAAAGGGAAAAATATATATATTAAAACTGGCCTAAAAGATCTAACGAGTTTACAATTCAATACTGTTTCTGCTGGAATTGATGCATTACAACATGCGATGTTTAATTATAATAATGCTACTGCAGGTAATATGAATGGTAATGGTGGAGTTAATGTGATTAATAATAATGATAACTCATCAACGACTACTATTATTCAGTCAAGCGAAAACCCTGATTTCTCAGTAGGTAATGACTTTGGTCAAATGGTAGGGCCAATGAGCGCTTTGGAAAGAGCGAGGATATGATAAAAACCCGCCTTTCGACGGGTTCTCAAGATTAAGCTTCAGCCGCTAATTTAGCGAAATAACTCATAGTGTCATCATTGTCCGAATCAGCTCTGGCTACTGGGTCAGCAGCTACAGCAACTGGGTCTTGAACATCATTTGGAGAATCATTAAATGGTGAATCATCAATTGATTCTGCCATTGCAGTTTTCTCTTCAGAAGTTCCACCATCTTCACCTAAAACTCTAGTTAACTTAAGATTAAGCTCACTATAAGTTTTATATGTTGAAGGGTCAGTAAACTCTTTAAGAGAATATTCCTTATTGTAAATATCCTCCAATACAGTATCATCTGCATTTAAAGCTTCAACACCACCAAACTCAGATCGGTCATAGTTACGGAATCCCGCGACTTGAGCAATCTTCATTTTAAAATTGGCACCTTTCCATAGATCAAATGGATTAACAGCAGTTTCATCTTCATACTGAGGTTGCATGCTATTCATAATCTTTTCAAAGATTTTAGCACCATAAGTATATAAGAATACTTTACCGTTATTTTCAGGATTTTCAGGATCTGAAACCACACAAATATTTGACACATAATGTAAGCGACGCTTACGTTTACGTGCAATATCTTTGTCTGATTCTATACCCGTATTCCAGAGTTTAGAATTCATTTCAGAAACTGGATCGTCTTTACCCAATGTGGTCAAAGATTTTTCAACATACCATTGGCCTGTTGGTCCCTGAAAGAAATGATCCCAATATTTAGCCCAAGGTAAGTCATCACCTTCGACTGCAGGTAGGAAACGAATAACGGCATAACCGTTACCAGCTTTATCTACAGTTGGCTTCCATTGACGATCATCGCCGTATGATTTCTTTTCTGTGGTGCTTGAAGCCGCAGCTTGTAAATTGCTATCTATCGCACCGGCTTTGTTTTTTAAGTCTTGAAATGACATAGTTGTATCTCCTTTAAAAATTTATATTAATTTATATTTTTTTGTATCATTTAAAAACATCTAATATAATCTTTCTCATTTTACTATCATCGAACTTTAAAAAAGATTGATACTTTGATATTTTATTGAATAAATCAGGCCACAAAATAGTTTCTGTGATCTGTTTATTCGCCCTGTTTATAAACCCAGTTAAGCGGTTTATAATGCATACAGTCTCTAATGAAACTGTACCTTCAAGATGAAGCTGGATAATTTTTGGATATGTATCTTCTATTTCCAAAAGCTTATCAAACTTTACATCCGAAATTTCTTCTAATTCGTTTTTAAACAAATAACTAATACTATCTATACGCTTTAAAAACTGTGTATATGTATCTTCATCTCTTATCATATCGCCAGTGAATGTATTTCCGGCAATTTGATGGGAGGCAAAGTATAGTATTATATCATCTTTATTTTTAAATCTTTTCCCAATTTTTGTTAACTGAAATTTGTCTGGTCTTTTCCAATATGTTTTTTCAGTTACATTAGTTTTAAAATTATACTTCCAACAATCATAACCTCTGTTAAAGTGTAGGTTAATGGCGTGATGTAGTATAAATGCTTCATATCCTGTCATTCTCATTGAGGTAATATATGTGTTGGATTACCACCTTGTAATAAATTAAGTTGCCTTGCTTCAAATTCAACATGTTCAACTATTTCTTTTGAGATTAATTTTTTACTATCTCTTAAATCAATTTCATTATTTTCACATACCTGAATTACAGCATCCATATAGGGACAATCCTTATGAGTACGAACATATGTTTCAACCAATCTTGAAAATGTTTTTTTATTTAAATCAACTTCAATCATTTTCTACCTCTGAATAATCATAGCCTTTATCATCTTCAATCATTCTTGCCAATTCAGAATTCATTTTTAATGAACCATCTGGGTTATATGCATGTGCAATTGTTTTATGATATAATCTAATTTCTTCATTCTCACCATAAAAATCAAAGGGGTACATACCATCACGTAAGTATTGATTCAGCCCTCTCACATAAGCTTGGGCTGAAGTTAGCTTAGCTATAGCACCTCTCTCTTTTCGGCCTACAGCCTTCCTCAAGTCACTTATTTTGTCTTTCTGGGCCTTTAAATACCGCTTTATGCTCACTACAGATAAACCATTGTCATCTTCTAATGCCAGCACATTTGGAGCTATATTTTTATATGCCGCAGGCTTTTTAGCCGCTCTTGCTTTAGCTAGATTAGCAGCTGCTGCTTTTCTAGCTTCTTCACTCATCTTACGCTTTGCCATAATCTACTCCTTTATTAATGGTACAAATCGCACACCCATTAATCTTGTTGAATCCCATTCATTATTTTTCTTAGTTATAAGAACTAAGTCTTCACTACCGTTAGGATTTTTTACCGGTATGATCATTTTTCCACCATCTATAAGCTGGTCTATTAATGCTTGAGGTGGAGAGTCTGCTGCAGCTGTTACAATAATTCTGTCAAATGGTGCTTCTTCTAACCAACCATTGCATCCATCACTAATTCTTGTTTTAATACGTTTGTTAAGTATTCGTTGTGTTTTTTCTGCTAATTCAGGAATTCTTTCAATTGTATAAACATCATTTGTCATATGAGATAATATTGCAGCCTGATATCCAGACCCTGTACCAATCTCTAATACTTTATGTGATGGATTTATATCTAACATTTCTGTCATATATGCTACAATAAAAGGTTGTGAAATAGTTTGACCATGACCAATTTGAAGTGGTCCATTAGCGTAAGGTGTATCACTTTCGACAAAGAGATGTCTAGGCGTTTGTCTTATTGCCTCTATAACCTTTGAACTAATTACTACGTCATTATACCGTTTAGCACATTGATTAATAGTATTAATCATTTTGTCTATTTGTTCTTCATACATATAGTTATATTATATCATACTTTGCTGTAAAAGTAAACAGCTAACCTTTATAAATTTTTAATATTTGACCTTCAAATGCTTCTACTTTGTCAACTCTATTAGGCCATTTAATATATTCTTTTTCAGGATTTGCCTTAAGATTATTGAGCAATGGTGTAATAGCATTATATAAATTGTCTAGCTTTGTTTGAGCACTTGCTGCTGAACTTGCTGATGACGCTACTTCTTTAGCTACATCTAATTCATCTTCATCTACAAGCGTAAAGCCAAAATCGAAACTTGCCATATCTTACTCCGTTAATAATTGTTTAATTCCTAGTTGCCAATTTGTTGCAGCATCTTCAACGTAACTTAAAGATTTATATTTAAAATCTTCAGTCACCATTCGAGCACCCAATGCATCTTTATATGTTATTGAAAAAAACGAATGTTCACCATCCATTCCATTTATAACTTGATACAATTTAGCAACACTACCATCATCTTTATAGTATTCGCCCATTAATTTTCTATGATTCATTTCAGTCATCATTTTCTCCTTTTGTAGTTTCAATTGGTCTCATACAATCAGGAAATATTAGTAGAGGTTCTTCTTCCATCCACCATAAATCAGGATTGTCAAATTTGTGTTTTAACCAGTTCCGCCATAAGGTTACTTTAACTCTACCGTCACCAAGGGGAACTCTGTATTGTGATTTATCCATAGTACTATTATAACATATTTATACCTAAATGTACATAGAGAA
>Ga0206684_1000346_pt1 | contig 18126 bp, 18 predicted proteins | sample M210012015metaG_FD_155467 | JGI IMG/M metagenome (GOLD analysis project Ga0206684, IMG submission 155467) | Ammonia-oxidizing marine archaeal communities from Monterey Bay, California, United States - M2 100m 12015 | ecosystem: Environmental > Aquatic > Marine > Intertidal zone | place: USA...
AGTCTCTATAGCCTTCATTTTGATAAAACAGAGCTAGTGATTTTTTATCTTCATCAAATGTTTTTTCGTTAAGATTTTTTACCCAAAAAGCCCACCACTTTCTTTCTTTTGTATCTTTTAATTCTTTTTTCAATTTACGTGCTGAAAAATTATCGTTTCCTGTAAATTGGATATTCTTTAGTCTATACTTTTCATTTTCTTTCACCTGAAAAATAACATCTCTAGCATAAGCAGCACGTACTAAGGTATCTTGTGGTACCTCTATTGTGGAACTTACTTCTACATCAAAATATCCGTCCTCTTGATAAATTTCTGTAATCTTTTTAACAGCAGCATCTAATGAATTAGGACGAATTCTCTTTCCTATTTTTAAATCAATTTTTTCTGTGAATCTAGACTCTCTAACAGATACGCCTTCAAATAAAATATTGTTTAAAGTAGGGCTTTCTTCTACTTGAATTGTGATTTCCACTCCATATTCAGAATCATTGTTAAGAACAATATTAACATCATCAAATAACCCTAAATCCCATAATCGTGTTAAAGCAGTTGATATATCAGATCTTTGAATTTGAGTTCCATCACGTAAACCCGCAGAATACTTAATCATCTTATCAGATGTAGTGGTATTTCCTTCAACATTTACACGATAAAGAGTTACTTCTTGCCCGTATAAAATATTAACAAAAAATAATAGTATTATTGTTATATATATATTCTTCATATTTAATCAATTAATTTACCAAAAGTTCTATTTCTGTTCTCAAAATCCTTTAACGCTTGTATTAAATCTTCTTCTTTAAAAGCTGGCCAATTTTTTTTACTTACATATAGCTCTGCATAGGCAGATTGCCATAATAAAAAATTACTTAATCTATATTCTCCTGCCGTTCTAATAATTAAATCCGGATCAGGGATTTCAGGGCAATATAAGTGATTTTTTACAATCTCTTCATCTATTATTTCACTTTTTTTACTTGCTCCAATTTTCTTAATTGCATCTATAATTTCTTGTCTACCGCCATAACTTAGCGCAAGAGAAAGAACTAGACCTGTATTGTGCTTTGTTCTTTCTATAGTATTAGCAATGATGTTTTGTACACTCTTTGGTAAATCCTCTACTCTTCCAACGACATTAAACACTATATTGTTCCTCTCTAATTCCTGAATTTCATTTTTTAACATTGAGCTTAATAAAACCATTAAACTATCTATTTCTATTTGTGGACGACTCCAATTCTCCGTTGAAAATGTATAAAGAGTAAGATATTTAATTTTTAAATTGGAACACGCTTCAATAATTTTTTTAGCAGATTTAGCGCCTTCTTTATGCCCAGAAAGACGATCTAATTTCCGCTCTTTAGCCCATCTACCATTACCATCCATAATAATCGCAAGGTGATTAAGATTAGGTGGTTTGAGTATCATATAGAGGCTATTTGTTGTGCTAGTTTTAAGAATATTTTTGATACAGGTGATTTTTTGTCATAAAAAACAATTGGCTCACCACTATCAATTGACTCCATTAATTCATGGGAATAAGGCACTTCTGCTAATAGCGGTATGTCAAGCCTAGTACTTTCTGTTTGACCGCCGCCCCTTTTAAATAGATCAAATTTTAAATTAAATTTACCATTGTCATTTGTTGCTACTTTTTCTCCATTAATAACAATATCTGCATTTTTACTATCAGGAACTTCTCCTGAAATTTCCATATAAGACATATTTTCTACAACGCCCAACAGCTCAGTCTCTACTTTTTTAAACATATCAGCTCCTTTTCTTACATCTGTTAAAGCAATGTCGTTGGGTGTGGTCACAATAATTGCACCATCCAGTGGAATCTTTTGAGATAAAGTAAGCTGAACATCGCCTGTGCCTGGAGGTAAATCAAGAATCAAATAATCTAAATCACCCCATTTTACATCTCTAAAAAATTGTTCAGTCATTTTAGCTACTAATGGACCTCTCCAAACTACTGGGGCTTGATTACCGCTAATAAAACCAAAGCTCATGAGTTTTAAATTATGTTTTTCTAAAGGAATAATTTTTTGATCTTCATCAACTTCTGGATTCGCTTGGATTCCCATAGTCAGAGGCAAAGATGGTCCATAAATATCTAAATCTAATAATCCAGTTTTGTGTCCACTGCTTGTTAGGGCGGCAGCTAAATTAAGTGCAATAGTAGATTTTCCAACACCACCTTTTCCGCTAGCTACTGCAATAATTTTTGTAATATTTCCTTCAACATTTTGATGCTTATTAGAAGTATCTACTTCTGTCTTTTGAGGTGGACGGTCTAGTATCTTGATTGTTACTTCAAAATCATCAGCAATAATAGTTTCTTTAATAGTCTTAATAAGTTCTGACTTTTTCTCCTCGTTTTGAGAAGAAATAGATAGCATAATAGTAATAGTTTTATGGTCAATCAGAATGTCTTTGACCATCCCGAATGATACAATATCTCTATTAAAGCCAGGATAATTCACTGACTTTAGTTGATGTAATATTTGATTTTTATTTATCATAAAATAAAGGCAGTTAAAAATAGAAAAGACTACTATAAAATGTTATATAAATCTATGATGGTGGATCTTGTCCAAAAAACTTATAATTATGCGCAATGGATGGCTCATATTCTTCTGGTGTTTCATCTTCATCATAAATAGCATCGACTGGACACTCAGGCTCGCATGCTCCGCAATCAATACATTCTTCCGGGTTAATGAAAAGTTGTTTTGATGTAGCATCAAAATCAGCAGCTTTTGCCTCCTCACCTGATCCTTCTGGATCATCTGGACCATGTATGCAGTCTACAGGGCACACTTCAACGCAAGCTGTATCGCAAGTACCGATACACGGATCTGTAATTATATATGTCATATTATTTAATTTTCTTTGTTATTAGAATCTATAATTATACGTAGTTTCATATTCAAAATCAACCTATGCACAAACAAAAAAGATTAAATATATTTCTATGGACCGTCCCCTTAGTTAATTCTATTGGACGGTCTATTTATGATGTTGCATTTATATGGCTCATATTAGATATTACCAATTCTGAAAAAATTACAGGATTTATAGCGATGACTACGTACTTGCCTGCTATTCTTTTTGGCTTATTTATTGGAGCAATTGTAGATCTTTTCCCTAGAACTAAAATGATTTCTCTTGCTACTATCATGCAAGGATTAGTTCTATTATGTATACCTTTATTATTTTTTTATAACATTGCATCTGTATGGCTCCTCATGTTGTTGGCTTTTTTTCATAACGGATTTGCATTGCCTATGGTCCCAGCGTTTAATGCTTATTTACCAACACAGATTAAAAAAGAAAATCTGTTAAAAGCCAATTCTATTGTAAACATTTCTTGGCAAACTGCTGTACTAATTGGACCAATTATAGCAGCACAATTACTCACCATTTATCCAGTAGAAAAATTATTCTATTTTTGTGTTTTTTTCTATTTTTGCGCAGCTGCGCTAACTGCTGTGGCGCCAAAAGATACTGTAGAGAAAGAACCAATCAATACTAAAAAAATAATTCAAAAAACTAAAGAAGGATTACAATACCTAAAAGATAGAGCTACGTTTCGCTTTATTATTATCTTAACACTACTAAGCAATTTATTTGTAATGGGTCCTGCAATAATAGGAGTTCCTATATTGGTAAAACTGCACTTAGGTGGTAGCGCATCTGATTTTGCTTTAGTGGAAGCATTTATTGGATTGGGAATGTTATTAGGCACTACTATTGTATACGGAATTGGGAATCGAGTTACGCATGGCTTACTATTTTTATTAGGCTTATTTATTGATGGTGCTAGTTTTTGTTTATACTATTTTGTAGAAAATATAGACCAACTTAATTTATTATCGGTCATACATGGGATTGGAATACCCTTCTTAATTATTTCTCGTGTATCGATTATGCAAAAACATATCCCAGAAAAACTTTTAGGAAGAATTTTTGCTATTATTTCTATCTCTATTGTTAGTATGGCAGCCGTATCTAGTGGAATAATTGGAGTGATGGCAGACTTTTTTGATATTAAAACAATCTTCTTAATTTTCGGAATACTGGCGGGTGCCACTGGAATTGCTGGATTAATGCATCCAAAAATTAAATATTTAAATTAAGGATTTATAAGTTTCGAAATTGTGTCTTTTGTAAAATCTCTTAACTGTTCAACCGATAAATTTGCATAATCGTCAGCAGTAATTGGATTACCGAATACTAGTGTTAGTCTACCGGGATTAATTGTCCAACTAGTTCTTTTATTTGCTCGATAAGCACCAATTAACCCGATAGGAACTATAGTAGCTTTAGTGGCTTTAGCAAAATGAAAACCGCCTTTTTTGAATTCTCCCATTTCCCCTGTAATGGTGCGTTGTCCTTCTGGAGATAACACCATTGAGTTCTTATCAACTAATAATATTTTCTCTGCAGCTTTTAGTGTTTCTTTTGCTTTATCGGTGTTGTCATGTGTAATAGAATATGCACCATATCGCTTGGCCATATATCCAAACAGTGGAATTTTAAATATTCCTTCCCACCCAATCGCGTTAATGTAATATGGAATAGCTCCGGCAAGCATCAACACATCAAACATTGATTCATGGTTAAACATAAACAAATATGGTCCATCTTTTTTAGGTGGAACCTTACCTTTGACAGTAAAATACTGTAACCCACTAATCATAGTCAGCCTGGCTCCTAATGGAACTAGGGGATAATAGGTATATTTGGGATGCATTATATAACTCAATACAATTACCAAAAGCAGTAACAACGCAAAAAGAGGAAAAAAGATTAAGAGAATAAAACAGGATAGAATCTTATTAAATATATTAATCATAATGATATGTCTTTATTGAAGAGTTCTAACATTTTATAGTTTGCTTTCGGCAGAGCAAACTTATCTACCCCCTTCATAGTAGTCCATATATAATTTTCTTTAATTTTAATAGAGCTAATGTCATCTATTCTATGATAAAACAAAGAGATTGATACTTTAAAATGGCTATATTGATGTTTTACTTCTCCAAGATATTGTGGATCTTTAATTATTAGTCCTGTTTCTTCTTTAACTTCTCGTGTTGTTGCATTTTCTTTTGGCTCGCCCAATTTAATTTTTCCTCCTGGAAACTCCCATAACCCACCAAGCATTTTATTTTGAGGACGTTGTATAAGTAATAGTTTGCTATTATGAGAAATAATACAAACTGCCACATTGACTGTTGGGATCGGTTTGCTTTTCTTGATTTCTGGATATTCTAAAGGATTATCATTTAAGGTTGCTTTACACTCAGCTGTTATAGGACAGGGGTCACAATAAACGGCTTTAGCTTGACAGAAACTACTTCCCAAATCCATCAAAGCTTGATTAAAGTCGCCTGGTTTTGACTTGTCTTGTATTTTTTCAAGAAACTTTTTAACCCTATTGCTATTAAATTTTGATTTCTTCTTCAAGCCAAGAAGTCTAAAACCAATGCGCTCTAAATTTGTATCTATACCTACCTCTTGTTGATTATGTGCAATAGCCAATATAGTTTTTGCGGTATACTCTCCAATTCCTGGTAACTGAATAAGTTCATGAAATGTGTTTGGAAGCTTTCCACCTAAAGATTGTGCAGTTAAATGTATGTTTTTACATCGAGAATAATATCCTAATCCTTCCCAATGTTTTAAAACATCATTATAATCTGCACTTGCAAGCGTTTCAATATTAGGAAAACTATTTATCCATCGCTGATAATAGGGGATAACAGTAGCTACTTGTGTTTGTTGTAGCATGATTTCAGAAATCCAAATTTTATAGGGGTCTTTGGTTTCTCTCCATGGTAATATTCTCTTATTTGAAAAATACCATCCTAGTAAGTGTTCTGAAATCATACCTTTAGATTAAGAATATGACTTCAAAAATCCAAAAATTAACTACAGGTAGTATCAATTAGTGCTGCACATGCTTTGTAAGGGTCTACATTTGAAGCAGGGCGCCTGTCTTCTAAATACCCTTTTTTGTCATTTGCAACATCCATTGGAATCCTAATTGAAGCTCCTCTATCGCTGATCCCATATTTAAATTGGCTTATACTACAAGTCTCATGAGCTCCAGTTAATCGTTGATCGTTATCTGATCCATAAGCAGCTATGTGTTTATCGATATTTTGGCCAAGCTTCTCACAGGCATCGTTAATTACTTCAATACCGCCATCTGCGCGCATTGATTCTGTACTGTAGTTTATGTGCGCACCTGAACCATTCCAATCACCTTTGATTGGTTTTGGATGAAGATCGACTCTTAACCCATAATCTTCTCCCACTCTTTCTAATAACCACCTTGCCACCCAAAGTTGATCACAAACTTCTAAAGCAGGTAGAGGTCCGACTTGATATTCCCACTGCCCAAGCATAACCTCAGCATTGATTCCAGAAATTTCAAAGCCCGCATCTAAACATAAATCTAAATGATCTTCCACCATATTTCTTGCCGCCACATCTTCAGACCCTACGCTACAATAATATGGACCTTGAGGTCTTTCTGGAAAGCCTTCTTCGGGCCAACCCGCTGGTTGCTTCCCATCCATCAATACATATTCCTGCTCTATACCAAACCAAGGTTTGTGTTCTTTAAATTTTTCAGCTAAATCAACTAGCGCAGCTCTTGCGTTAGATTTATGTGGTGAACCATCTGCATTATAAACCTCACACATCACCAAAATATTATCTCCACCACGAATTGGGTCTGGAGACATCCAAACAGGTTGTAACTTACAATCACTATCTCCACCTTCTGCTTGCAGTGTGCTTGAACCATCAAATCCCCATGTAGGAAGTTCTGAAACAGAGGAGGCTAAATCTTCTAAAACTTTTGTTTTTGATCTTAGGTTAGCAGTGGGTTCATAACCGTCAATCCATATATATTCAGCCTTTACTTTCATATTTTTTACCCCTTTTAAACCTTTTTTATTATAAACAATCACTATTAACTTAAGAAAATGAAAAACAAAAAAACAACCATAAATGATCTTTTAAAAAGAATATCAAAACTTGAAGCTCGCCTTGACGACATTGCACCTATCGTCAAAAGAAAATTACCATCAAAAAAAGAGCAGGTTGAGCAAATTCAATCAGAAATTGATATATGGTCAGAAAAGTTTCCTTCTGTTGATATAGAGTTTGAGTTAGCTAAAATGCTAGACTGGCTCAAGGCAACCAATAAAAGGAAAAAAGACTATAGAGCCTTTTTCCGTAACTGGTTAAGAAAAAGTACTAATACCGTAGGAAAGGAACCTGTTCCGCCACAATCATATACTTATAGCTGTGCTAGTAATAAAGCGGGCTGTAAAGATGAAGTATCTAGCTTTAAAGATATGTCATTTTATTGCGAGGAATGCAATAACATAAAAACAATTATTAAAGTGACAAGAAATTAATCTTCTTTTTCAATAGTAAGCTTAAAACTACCTGAAATATCATTACTAAATTTTACACGAACTTCATGCTCTCCTAGAGTTTTAATTGGTGAAGATAAATCAATATATTTTTTATCAAACACAATATCCTTTTCTAGTAGAAGTTTTTCAATATCTAATTTTGTAATTGAACCAAAAAGCTTTTCACCATCTTCTGATTTCATTTTTACTGTAATGTTCAAATCAGAAACCTTATCTAGTAAATCTACCAATACATCTTTTTGTCTTTCAATTTTACGATCTTCTTGGCTACGTTTTTCTTCTACATGTTTTAATTGAGATTTAGAAAAAGTAATTGCTAATTTTTGTGGAATAAGAAAATTTCTTCCAAAACCAGGTTTTACATCTACTATATCGCCTTCATTCCCAACATTATCTACATCTTGTGTAAGTATTAATTTCATTGTTTAGTCCCTATCAATAGCTGCAAATGGAAGCAATGCAATATTTCTTGCTCTCTTAATTGCCGTTACTAGTTTTCTGTGCATCTTACTACTGGTACCAGTTACTCTTCTTGGAGTAATTTTACCTTGATCATTAATAAACCTATTTAAAAGTTTAGTATCTTTATAATCAATTTCATGGATGTTATTTCTTTTAAAATAACAAGATTTTTTTCTGCTAGATAACATTTAACTCTCCTCCGCTTTTTTATCTTCTACTTCATTGGGAATATCTTCTACTGGAGCAACGGGCTTCCCATCAAGTTTAATAATCATATACTTTAATACTTCTGCATGCAAATTAAGAAACATCTTGAAGTCATTCACAAAATCTGAATTTTTAAACTCAACATTAAGTAAAACATAATTACCATATTTATGCTTATTTACAGGATATGCTAATTGTTTTTTCTCCCAAAAATTGTGATCAACTACTGCATGTTTTTTAGATTCAATATGATTGCTTACTTCACCAATAATTTCAGATATCTTATCTTTACTATGGTTTGGGTTTACAACATATAATATTTCATAATAATTCATATACTTTTTCTCCGTTAGATAAGTGGTGCAATCACTAATGATACAACCGATATCAGCTTAATTAAAATATTTAAAGATGGCCCTGCAGTATCCTTGAATGGATCTCCTACAGTATCGCCTACAACAGCAGCTTTATGTGCTGTGCTTCCTTTTCCGCCATGTGCTCCAGATTCAATATACTTCTTTGCATTGTCCCATGAACCTCCAGCATTAGACATAAAGATAGCTAATAGTACTCCTGTAACTGTTACTCCAGCTAATATTCCACCCAACATTTCTTTTTGTCCTAATACTAGTCCAAAAAAGATAGGGGTACAAATTGCTAGCGCTCCAGGAAGAACCATTTTGTTGATAGCAGCTGTTGTAGCTATATCTACACATTTTGCATAGTCAGCTTTTACGCCAGGCTTACCATCTAGAAGACCTTTAATGTCTCTAAACTGTCTTCTTACTTCTTCAATCATTTCGAAAGCAGCGTCTCCAACTGCTTGCATTGCAAGTGCTGAAAAGACAAAAGGAAGAGAAGCTCCGATAAACAAGCCAGCCATAATAGTTGGGTTACTGATATCTAACACTAACCCTCCAACAGTTTCTCTGAATGCTGCAAACAGCGCTAAGGATGTAAGGGCAGCAGAACCAATTGCAAACCCTTTACCAATAGCTGCTGTAGTATTCCCTACTGCATCTAATTTATCTGTTCTTTCTCTCACTTCTTTTGGTAGTTCAGCCATTTCAGCAATACCTCCAGCATTATCTGCAATCGGACCGTATGCATCAACTGCTAATTGAATTCCAATAGTGGACAACATGCCCAATGCAGCTAAAGCAATACCATAAAGATTTGCAAAATGATACGCTCCCATAATTGATAGTGCAATTACAAGCACTGGTAGCGCTGTTGAATACATACCATTTGCAAGACCAGAAATAATATTTGTTGCTGCACCTGTTTCACTTGCTTCCGCAATTGCTCTTGAAGGTTTCTGATGATCTGAAGTATAATATTCTGTCAATAGACCTATTAACACACCAGATACAAGACCTACCATTGTTGCACCAAATAAATCACCTGCAACAACTTCAGGATTGTTTACTCCTAAGTTTACTGACCCGGTAACAAATTTATTAATTAGCCAATAACTAATACCTAACATCACAGCTCCTGAACCAAATACGCCAATATTAAGCGCAGTTTGTGGGTTGCCGCCTTCTTTAGTTTTTACAAAAAATGTTCCTAGGATAGATACCCCAATTCCTGCTGCTGCTAAAAATAAAGGTAAAAATACTAATGTGGTTGAGCCCACTGCTGCTGCCAATACCATTGCACCAATCATAGACCCTACATAAGATTCAAATAAATCTGCTCCCATACCAGCAACATCACCAACATTGTCACCAACATTGTCAGCAATGGTGGCAGGATTTCTAGGGTCATCTTCCGGAATCCCCGCTTCTACTTTACCTACTAAGTCTGCTCCAACATCTGCAGCTTTTGTATAAATTCCTCCTCCTACTCTTGCAAATAAAGCAATTGATGATGCCCCCATTGCAAAACCAGAAACTTTGGTCATTACATTAGTTAAGTCGGTAGCAGCTAAACCGTCACTGTAAATATAAAACAACAATGATAGTCCTAAAATCCCCAACCCTACCACATTCATTCCCATGACTATTCCGCCATTGAATGCAACGCTTAACGCTGAACTTAAACTAGTTCTTGCCGCTTCTGTGGTTCTATGATTTGCTAAAGTTGCTACTCGCATTCCTAAAGCTCCTGCTAAAGCACTACAAGCCGCTCCAACAACAAAAGAAAAGGCTACCTCTGTTGTATTGCTAGCCATATTCACCCAGTATAATAAGCCAGCCACAACTGCGACAAAGACTGCAAGAACTTTATATTCTCTAACAATAAATGCAGTTGCACCTTCACGAATTGCAAGACCAATTTCTTGCATTTTTTCGTTACCTGGATTTTGTTTATTAATCCAGTTGCTTTTCATCAGCCCAAATAAAATGGCTAAAACACCAGACATCGGTATTAAGTAAAATAGATTTTCCACTATGCGACTCCTATAGTTTGTTTGTTAAAATTATTCATTGTTTCATCGGCTCCTTTGCCAAGTATAGACACCATAGCATCATTTGCCATAACTAATACTTCTTCTACTAAAGGATGGAATTTTTTATTAAATGGTTTTAATACATATTTTTCTGATGGTCTTCGATAGTCTGAGGCGGCAATACCAATTTTTAATCTTGTAATTTTATGGGTTCCAAGGGATTTGATAATTGACTTCATACCATTGTGGCAACCATCACCGCCATCAGTTTTAACTCTAATCTCCCCTAAAGGAAGATCAACGTCATCAAAAACCACCACAAGATCCTTGGTATCAACCTTATAAAAATTTAATACCTCGCGAATAATAGTCCCACTATTATTCATACCTGTTGTCGGTTTAACCAAGAGAAATTTGCTATCTTTTTTTGCAAAAATATAGTTTCCTTTTCCTGGTTTAAATTCAATATCGTGGGCCTTTGCAAATTGATCCATCATCCAAAAGCCTATATTATGCTTAGTAGAAAGATATTTTGATTCACTATTACCCAGCCCAACAAAAATTATCATTATTGATTATCTCCATCTGATTTATTGTCTGATTCTGGAGCGCTATCTTCTGCCTTTTCTGAAGACTCTTCACCTTCAGTCGTATCTGAAGAATCCTCTGAATCTTCTGCCCCCTCTTCGTCCATTTCAACAGATACTTCTTCTTCCTGCTCTTCTTTAGGCTCTTGAACAGACATGACTGCAATATCTTCTGGTGTAATCATTTCTACGTCTTTAGGGAGTATAATATCTTTTACAGAAAGATTAGTATTCATCTCCATATCTGTTACGTCAACTTCTAAGAACTCTGGAATTTCAGAAGGCTTACATTTAATTGTAACTGAGTTAAGTAGTTGTACTAATATACCGCCTAATTTTACGCCCTGAGATTCTCCGGCACTTCTTATAGCAACTTCTAATGAGATTTTTTCATCTTCTTTTACTTTTTGAAAATCAACATGTATCACTTCATCTGTTACTGGGTGATACTGGACTTCTTTTAATAACACAAATTGTGATTTTTTATCTACAAGAACTTCAAAAATCATTTGCCCTGTTCTTAATGCTTTATATAGGCTTTTTTTATCCATCGATAAAGGGGTTGCTTCTAATCCAGAGTGGTATAAAATCGCTGGCACTCTGTCGCGCAACCTAGTTCTTCTAGCTGCTGAGGTACCTTGTTCTTTACGAATATCTACTTCTAATTTTTCAAATTTGCTCATGTTACTTCCCCAAATAGTTGACTTACTGATTCACCTTTATGAACTCTACTAATTGTTTCTGCAAATATTGTTGCTGAAGAAACAATTGTTAGTTTTTCAAATTTTTTATTCTCCGGTATATATATCGTATCAGATAAAAATACTTTATCAATATTCTTATGAGATAATTTTTTTATTGATTCGCCTGATAAAACTCCATGTGTAGCAGCTACTGTCACTGATAATGCGCCTTTTTCTTTAGCTACTGTAGCAGCGTTAAAAATAGTGCCTGCAGTATCAATCATGTCATCAATAATTAAAACATGTCTATCTTCTAGGTTCCCCACCAGGTGTGCTATCTCAGATTGGTTATGTGCGCTTCTTCGTTTGTCTATCAATGCAAAACCAATCTTCAGTTTCTTAGCATAGGCTTGACTCAGTTTATTCGAACCGATATCGGGAGATAAAACTACACACTTGTGATCGTTTTTAAGTTTATCAAAATATGTTTGTAGTGTATCCATCAAAACTAAGCTCCCATATAAATTATCAACTGGAATACTAGTAAAACCTTGTATTTGTGTCGAATGGAGGTCCATGGTAATAATTCTATCTGCACCAGCTTGTGTGAAAATATCCATCATCACTTTTGCGGAGATAGGAACTCTTGGTTGATCTTTTCTGTCTTGTCTGGAATATCCAAAATATGGAATAACTACATTGACTTTTTCTGCGCTTGCACGTTTTGCTCCATCAATTAATAATGCTAGCTCAATAATATTATCTCCTGGTGGATTAGTACTTTGTACGATATAAACATCATTACCGCGTAAATTTTCATTATACTTAACCCATATTTCACCATCGCTAAATCTTTCAATTACAAGGTCACCAACAGGTAGGTTGGCTTGCTCTGCAATTTTAGCAGTTAGCTCGCGGTTGCTTGTACCGGAAAATAGTTTTTGTATATATTGTCCCATAATTTTTTATTTGTTGGGGAGCAGGGACTCGAACCCCGACTGCCTGGACCAAAACCAGGTGTCCTGCCAATTAGACGACCCCCCAAATTAAATTTTTGGATTCGCTATAATTGTAGAATAATGGGGACTGAAAAAAGACTGCGCTTTTTGCGCTTTTTGTTTGTCTGAGAATATTCCAAACACAGTCGAACCACTACCCGACAAACTGGCGTATTTTGCACCTAAATCCAAAATCTCTAATTTGATTCTGCCAATTTCTGGATGTGTCTTAAAAACATACATCTCAAAATCATTGTAAAATAACTCGGAGCTTAATTTGTTAAGTTTAAACTCTTCCAACATTTGCGACAACTTAATGTCCGTTTTCCCTTTTACCAAATACTTTTTTATAAACATAAAAGCATCTGAAGTCTGTACTTTTATATTAGGCATTACGAGTAAAATATAGGCATCAATTGCGCTGTATTTAATTGGATATAGCTTTTCTCCTTTTTGTTCCCCGCCTTGCAGTCCGCCATTGACAAAAAATGTTGAGTCTGCACTAATTTTTTCTGCAAATTTTTTCATTTCTTTTTCTTGAATATTTAACCCACATAACTGGTTAATTGCTTTTAGGGTAGCTGTACCATTGCTAGATCCCCCTCCTAGACCAGCATTTGTAGGAATATTCTTTTGTAAAAAAATTTTGAAATTAGGTAAACCAGAATAATGGTTTTGTAAAATTTTTACTGCTTTTATGCAAGTATTATTGGTTCGATCTAACCAATCAACGTTCGTGTCAAAGCTCATTTTTTGGGATTCTTTAATTGTTATTTGATCGCAAAAATTAAGCTCTTGAAAAATAGTAGCAATATTATGAAAGCCATCTTCTCTCGCATTAAGAACATGCAACCCAAGATTAATTTTAGCATAAGAATTAATTTGCATGATTAAGCGCTACAATTGCTTCACAACCCCAACCGTTTGACATATCTAAGAATTTTAACCCATTTGTAGTAGTTGCTTTAATTGAGATAATATCTTCATTAATCCCCATGGCTTCTGAAAGAGAAGTTTTAATATCCTTTTTATGGGGAGAAATTTTTGGATCATTAAGAACAATTGAAATATCAACCATTGCTATTTTTGTATCTTTTGGTATTTTCTTGATAATTTTTTTTAATAGTTCTGTGCTAGAAATGTTTAAATATTCTGGGGTGTTTGGAAAATGTTCCCCTATATCTCCTAAATTTAGCGCTCCCAATAAAGCATCTGTAACTGCATGCGTTAAAACGTCTCCATCTGAATGAGCATCTGAGGAAAATTCACAATTAATTTTATGACCACCCACAATTAAATATTCTCCTTGAATAAGAGAATGAAAATCAACTCCTATGCCAACCTTATTTTGATTATATAATCTACTTTTAATAAGCTCTAGATCTTCTTTTTCAGTAATTTTAATATTTTCAGATTTATTATGAACCACTTGGATTTTATACCCAAGGTGCTCCATTAAACTTGCCTCATCTGTAAACGCTTTTCGATCATTTGTATCTACATTGTCATAACAAGAGTTTAGAATATTAAGATTAAACGCTTGGGGCGTTTCGGCCAACCAGAGATTATTCCTATCTACTGTGAACTCTACAATATCGTCATTAATTTTTTTTAGTGTGTCGGAAACTGGATGCGCCAATATGGCTCCATCACTTTTTTGACACGCTATAGCCAAATTTCTAATATGTTCATTTTTAATTAATGGCCGGGCTGCATCATGTATAAATACTATTTTTGTATTACTATCTAATTGTTTTATAGCATTATAGACAGATTCGGATCTTGTTTCTCCTCCCTCACATAATATGACAGGTTTACTAGAATTATATGTAGATAAATCTTTTTTAATTTCTACTAATAAATCTTTTGGCAAAACTAAATAGATACTATCTATTAAATCGGAACCATTAAAAACATCAAGACTATATTGATATACTGGTTTATTATTTAAGATCGTGGTTTGTTTATGACCACCAAATCTCTCTCCTGTTCCACCAGCAACTATTACTCCAATATTCATCATATTATTATATAATAAGCATCGCGTCACCATAACTCAAAAACCTATAATTTTTCTTTTTGGCGACCTTGTATGATTCTTTAACAAAGTTATAGCCCGCAAATGCAGAAGTGAGCATTAATAGGGTGCTTTCTGGTTGATGAAAACTAGTAATTAACCCATCTACAATTTTAAACTCATGCGGTGGGTGAATAAACTTATTAGTCCAACCCTTTTTAGGTGAAATTTGAAAACCTGAAACATTAACAGTCTCTAAAGCTCTAACTGTGGATGTTCCTACTGCAAAAATTCTTCTTCTTTTTCTTTTAGCCTCATTAATAGCTAAAGCAGTTTCAGGGCTCACTTCAAAATATTCAGAATCCATGTGATGTCTATTTAAATCCTCTACTTGCACGGGCTTAAAAGTACCAAGCCCTATATGAAGTGTAATATGATAAATTCTTACTCCTTTCTTTTGAAGAGCTGTAATTAACTCGGGCGTAAAATGTAGCCCAGCAATCGGGGCTGCAACTGCACCTCTTTTTTCTGCATATACCGTTTGATATCTTTCGGTGTCTTTCTTAGTAGTAGGTCTTTCAATGTATGGCGGTAAGGGTGGGTGACCAATTTTATTTAAAATATCATCAAAATTTTGATCGCCAAATTCAAATCTTACTACCCTACCACCCGACACTGTATTATCAATCACATCACAAAATAAATCTTTAGACAAAATTAACTTATTCCCAATTCTTACCTTTCTTGCTGGCTTGACTAGTACTTCCCAAAGCCTATCTCCCAACTCTCTAAGCAAGAAAATTTCAACCTTTGCATCGGTCCTATCTTTTGTAGCATATAACTTTGCTGGGAATACCTTAGTATTGTTCATAATTAATAGGTCATTTTTTTGGAAATAATCTATAATTTTTGAAAACTTACTATGCTTAATAGATCGATCCTCTCGATTGAGAACCATCATTTTTGCACTATCTCTTTTTAGTTTTGGTTTTTGTGCAATAAACTTTTTAGGAAGTTGGTAGCGGAAATCTGTTAGTTTATATTTTTTCTTCTTTTCAATCATTAAATTAATTCTCCTATTTATTTTTGTTTTGAAACACCAAATAACTTATATGCTTTATCTGTCGCTTTACGCCCTCTTGATGTCCTTTCAATGAAACCTTCTTTTATTAAGTAAGGTTCATATACGTCTTCAACGGTTTGTACGTCTTCATTCACAGATATTGCTAAAGACTTTCCTCCCGTCGGGCCCCCATTAAAATTAAGAATGAGATTTTTTAATATTTTTCTATCCATCTCTTCAAGGCCATTTTGATCAATACCTATGCTCTCCAATGAATTCTTAGCAGTATCTATATCAATTGTTTTAAGTTTTTTAACCTGTGCAAAGTCTCGTACTCTTTTTAATACTCTGTTAGCAATTCTTGGGGTCCCGCGAGATCTGCGCGCAATTTCATACAGAGCATCTTCGTCTACATTTACTTTCAAAATGCTGGCGGTTCGTTCTAAAATTTTAAATAAGTCGTCTGTATTATAAAAATCAACACGGAAAATAGCTCCAAATCTATCTCTCATGGGGGTAGAGATATTGCCTAATCTTGTAGTTGCACCAACTAAAGTAAATGGCTCCAAATCTATCCTTACCGTCCTGGCATTGGGGCCTGAATCAATTAAAATATCAATTTTATAATCTTCCATAGCGGAGTATAAATACTCTTCAACCGACGTATTCATTCTATGAATTTCATCGATAAATAAGACATCGCAACTTTGTAGGTTTGTTAGTAGACCAGACAAATCTCCTGGGATTGAAATTACTGGGCCCGAAGATCCGTAAAACCCTTGTCCTAGTTCTGTTGCAATAATATTAGATAAGGTAGTTTTCCCTAAACCTGGGGGGCCATATAATAAAACATGATCTAAGGCTTCTTTTCGTTCTTTTGCTGCTAATATGTAGGTTTTTAAAGAGTGTACTAGAGCCTCTTGCCCAACAAATTCATCAAATAAATTTGGTCTAATCTGTTTGTCAAAATTGCGTTCTTCGTTCGACGAAATAACTATTTTTTCTTCACTATCCACTACCCACTAAGATAATTAGAGAAACATGGTTATCCAAAAATTTATTTTAATACTTTTTTTAAAAATTGTCCTGTGGTGGATTTTTTATTTTTTGAAATTTCTAGTACAGTGCCTTCAGCTACTAACTCACCACCACCTTCTCCGCCCTCTGGACCTAGATCAATAATCCAATCTGCACACTTAACAACATCTAAGTTATGTTCAATAACTATGACTGTATTACCCTCATTAACTAATTTTTGCAGTACCGACATTAGCATTTGAATATCATCTACGTGCAACCCCGTAGTTGGTTCGTCTAAAAAATAAACCGTATTTTTTGTATTATTCTTTGAAAGCTCTGTAGACAATTTGATGCGTTGCGCTTCTCCGCCAGATAAAGTTGTTGCTTGTTGACCAAGCTTAATATATCCTAATCCTACATCATGCAACGTATCAAGACGTTTTTTAATAGAAAAGATGTTTTTAAAAAAAATTCGAGCCTCATCTACAGAAAGTTCTAATACGTCCGCTATATTCAAACCTTTGTATTCAATTTGTAATGTCTCGATATTATATCTCTTCCCATTACAATCTTCACAATTAACATATACGTCTGGTAAAAAATTCATTTCAATTTTAATAATACCTGCTCCTTGGCACTTTTCGCACCTTCCGCCTTTAACATTAAATGAAAATCTACCCAACTTATATCCTCTTAATTTTGCCTCTCTTATTTGTGCAAATAAGTCTCTTATATAAGTAAAAATTCCTGTATAAGTTGCTGGGTTTGATCGCGGAGTTTTCCCGATGGGTTTCTGATCTACACTAATAACTCTTTCTACTCTGTCAGATCTTAATAAATTTGTAAAGGGTAGCATATCTTTCACTCCTGAGTTAACCAGATTAGATAACGCTGGGTAAAGTGTTTGATTGATAAGAGAGCTTTTGCCACTTCCAGATACCCCTGTTACCGCTATAAGTCTATTATATGGAAAACTCACATCAATATTTTTTAGGTTATTCCCTTGAGCTCCTTGAATCGTAAAATGATCAAATGTCACTGTTCTATAATCAGGCAAAGGAATATATTTTTTACCAGATAAATATTCTCCTGTAAGTGTTTTTTTATTAGATAAAATTTGTTTTAATGTGCCCGAAAAAACAACTTCTCCTCCATTAGCTCCAGCCTTAGGGCCCATATCAATAATTTGATCTGCAGATTCAATGGTGTGTAAATCATGCTCTACTAC
>Ga0206684_1000350_pt1 | contig 18100 bp, 21 predicted proteins | sample M210012015metaG_FD_155467 | JGI IMG/M metagenome (GOLD analysis project Ga0206684, IMG submission 155467) | Ammonia-oxidizing marine archaeal communities from Monterey Bay, California, United States - M2 100m 12015 | ecosystem: Environmental > Aquatic > Marine > Intertidal zone | place: USA...
TCGTAATACTCCAGAGATTTATGATCGGTTAGTTTCAGTTATTGAAAAAAATAAAAAATAAATTTTTAATCACTCATTCATGTAGTAATTTTATGCCATGAAGAAATTTTTTATTATCTTATTGCTCATTTTTCCAACATTATTATTGTCACAAACACATTTAGTAATACCTGGAAAAACAGCTACAACAGTATCCTTTGGACGTGATCAAAATATAGATTTTTTTGGAGAAGGAAAGTTTGTTAGAAGTAGTTATGGAAATGGAATCAATGTCGGATATGTATATAAAGGGCTAGTTGGTTTAGATTTTTCATATGGATATTCTCATTATGATCGCAAAGACACTTATACTTTTGATTTGACAGGAGAGCAATCTAATCCAGATGGTGATCCTCAATTTAATTTTACTGAGTCCTTCAGAAGCGATAATCCAAATGTTGGTGATAAGGGTTTTTCTCTTGGGGTAACCTATTACTTTGATCCTGCTCAATTTCAGGAGTTAAAAGTTGTTACCTTATCTTTAGGATTGAGATATAGTAGCTCAAACTTTAGCAGTTCTGCTCTGGATAGTCTAGATCAAGACTTCTATGGTAAATCCTATGCATTGGAATTTGGAGTAAGTAAAGAATTTATAGCTGATGCAAATTTTGTGATAATACCAAGGTTAAATATTAATATGATTAACGAAAAAAACATCTATGATTCTGCATTAGAGGAAGATGGTACAACCTCTTTTAACAGTTCTACTGTTTATACAGAATTAGCAGTGCCATTTATATTTAATCCGGGTGTAATATCCAATTCTAATACACAATTTTTTGTTGAACCAAGTCTAGCTAATAAATATGGAACTACGCATGTTGGAATTAAGTTTGGGTTCCTGTTTAACTAGCCTATAGGTCAATTTTGTCTCCCAAATTCAATATTCATAAAGATATATCAAAAGCAGAAACACTTCCATCGTCTTTCTATAAAAGCCAAGATATTTTTGATCAAGTAAGAGAAAATATTTTTCTAAAGTCTTGGCAATGGCTTGGAGATAATTCTTCCTTAAAATTAACAAATTCGATTCAACCTCTTACTTTGTTAGATGGATTTTTAACAGAACCTATCTTACTTACTAGAGATAAGGAGGGAAGTATTAATTGCATGACTAATGTGTGTACTCATAGAGGTCATATTTTAGCATTAGGACCAGGTAAGTCAAAAAATATTACCTGCGCCTATCATGGAAGATCATTTGATTTAAATGGTAATTTTAAATCAATGCCAGAGTTTAAAGAAGCAAAAGACTTCCCAAGAGAGTGTGATAATTTATATAAATTCCCCCTTTCAGAGTGGGGACCATTTTTATTTGCAGGACTAAATCCTTCTTTTGACTTTAAAGAAGTGCTTGATCCTATTAATGAGAGAATTGGATTTTTGCCTTTAGATCAATTTTTATTAGATGGTAGTATGTCGAAAGATTACTTGATACAAGCACACTGGGCATTGTACTGTGATAATTATTTAGAAGGCTTTCATATCCCATTTGTTCATGAAGGATTAAATAAAGTGCTCGATTATGGCAGTTATACTACTGAATTACATAAATATTCTAGCTTACAAATTGGATACTCTGATGATGCACATGAAACATTTGACTTACCAAAAGATCACATTGATTATGGAAAGCAAGTAGCAGCATATTACTATTGGGTTTTCCCTAATATGATGTTCAATTTTTATCCCTGGGGATTATCAGTAAATATTGTTAAGCCAATTAGTATCAATCGTACGAAAGTTTCTTTTCTAACTTATGTCTATGATCATAGCAAGCTTCATAAAGGCGCTGGGAACGATATTGATAAAGTTGAAAGAGAAGATGAGTTTATTGTAGAGAATGAAAGTAAAGGTATCCAATCTTCCTTTTATCAATCTGGTAGATTTTCTCCTACTAGAGAAGAAGGCGTCCATCATTTCCAGAGATTAATTGCTGAATTCTTAGATAGGTAATAAAAGCATAAAGCTGGGATGGATGGATTCGAACCACCATCTTCGACATTAACAGTGTCGTGCCTTGCCATTAGACCACATCCCAATAGTCGAAAATTATAGATTTTTTTGATTTTTACAAAGAAAAGGACGGGAGATAGGTGTTTATATGAAATAGAATATTTTAGGTATAAATAATGCTATTTTTTTGACCTCATCAAGGATGACCCCCGCCCCAACTCACTCATATTGACATATTATAATATAATATACTTTTTTTGAAAAAAACAAGAGAAAACCGACCAGTCGGTTTACTTATTATTTTTATGGTTGTGGTTAGTATTTATATAGGGAGTAAAAAGGTGTAGCCCGTAGGGGAATCGAACCCCTGTTGCATGGATGAAAACCATGAGTCCTAACCACTAGACGAACGGGCCAAAAATGTAGCAAAATATAGACCTAAGATATTATTTTTACAATAGTCTTTATTTATTAAGAATTTACATCTAAAGCATCTAAGAGCTGACCATTTTGGTGCATCTCTACTGCAATATCACAACCACCCAGCAATTTTCCTTGAACAAATAATTGAGGGAACGTAGGCCATCCTGATAATTCTGATAGCGCTATTTTCATTTCAGGATCTTCTAAGATATTAACATCCTTAAAGTCAACTCCATAATGGTTAAGTAAATTTACGACTGTTTTAGAAAAACCACACACAGGCATGTCTTTGGTTCCTTTTAGAAAAAGGACAATTGTGTTTTCATCTATAATTTTTTTGAATTCTTCTTTAAAGTTCATAGTTTAATTTATCAATTAAATGTTACAATTAAAGAGGTAAAAAATAAAATGAGAATATTCTCGTGGAATGTAAACGGTGTGAGAGCAATTGAGAAAAAAGGATTTCTAGATTGGGTAGATGCAATAGCTCCTGATATTTTATGCATTCAAGAAACTAAGGCTCACTTTGAACAGTTGCCTGATAGTTTACAGAACATGGAAGGATATCATGGCTATTGGCATTCAGGCGAAAGAAAAGGATATAGCGGCGTGGCTACTTTCTCAAAACAAGAACCTCTACATGTCCAATATGGTCTTGGTATTGAAAAATATGATAGAGAAGGAAGAGTTTTAATTACAGAGTTTGAAAACTTCTTATTGTATAATATTTATTTTCCTAATGGACAAAAAGACGAACATCGCTTACAATATAAATTAGATTTTTATGATGATTTATTAGAAATATTAAACGAGCAAGTTGCTTCAGGGGTTAATGTCATTGTTGGAGGAGATTGGAATACGGCTCATCAAGAAATTGATTTAGCTAATCCAAAAGCTAATCAAAATAATTCTGGATTCATGCCAGTAGAAAGAGCACAAATTGATACTTATATTGATAATGGGTATATAGATACTTTCAGATTATTTCATGATGAACCAGATCGTTATTCTTGGTGGACATATAGGTTTGGTGCTCGCCAACGTAATATTGGATGGAGAATAGATGGATTTTTTATGCATCAAGATTTTATAGAAAATATTTCAGATTCAGAAATACATGAAGATGTTATGGGATCAGATCATTGTCCAGTATCAATTGAACTAATTGATAATTTCTAAAACTGAAAAATATAAACTGGATGTATGTCCAACTCTTTCACCGTCTAAACTGTCTGGAAATTGAAATACGATTGAGTCTTTAATAATTCTATCGTATGGATCAAAATCATACTTTTTAAATTGCGAATCAAATGCTTTTAAATTTCTCCATTGCACATGCTTGTTGGTAAAGCCATTGTCAAACTCATTATCTAAGCTGCTGATCGTTTCAGAACAACGTTTATTAAATATCGATTCATACATCCTAACAAAGAAAGGGGTCTTTTCACGTTCATAGTATACGGGTGTAGCCACAGTATTAAACGTAATCTTATCATTGTATGGAAAAGATTGATTGGTAAACATTACTACGCTACCGCCCATGCTATGACCAACAATTTGCCAGTCATCAACTTCTGGATGCTGCTCTATTAAATTTTGTAATTCAATTGAAAATTCTTTAGCTACCTTACTAGGGCATTCATTCCAATCATATTTATAGAAAAAAGTGTTGATATCTTCTTCAATTAATAGATTAAAAGGTTGAACCCATTCATGGTAAATTTCAACCCAATAGACTGGATAAAATCCATGTATTCCTACTATTGCTTTGGTTTGATCGTTGTCATGAATAATATTCATCCCATTAGGAATTTTTTTTACATCTTTATATGAGTTAAATTTATCTTGAGCAGTAGATGTGCTGAAGAATAAGGATAAAATAATTACAATAATTAGTCTTTGATTTCTCATTGTATAATATTGAAATTGCTAAAATGAACGCTAAGATACAATTAGTAAAAACAGAAGAAGATTATAATACAGTTCTGAGGATTAGAAGAACGGTATTTATTGAGGAACAAAATGTTCCAGAAAGCTTAGAAATTGAAAATGAAGATGCATCATTTCATGTGTTAGCTCTATACGGAAATTTTCCAGTAGGAACAGGAAGATGGAGAAAAACTTCCAAAGGTTATAAGCTAGAGCGCTTTGCAGTATTACAGGAATTTAGAAGTAAAGGAATTGGTAGAGAGATTGTAAAGTTTGTTTTGGATCAAATTCCATCTAAAAGTATGATATATTTACATGCTCAAGAAAGTGTAATAAAATTTTATAAAGATTTAGGATTCACAATTATTGGCAGTACATTTATCGAAGCTGACATAGTTCATGCAAAAATGATTTATAAAGAAGTACATAGGTAAAAAATGGTTACAACAATAATCAATTCACTATTTAGCTTATCACTTTTACTGAGTGGTGGACATATAATAAGTACTAATTTAAAAGCTCATCATTATAGTGATACCGACTATAAAGAAATTTTTTATCTAGAAAATAGAGAATCAATTTCTAAGAATTGTACTATACATTCTGAAGTGGAAGATATTAAAAAAATAAAGCGCAATCGACCTAATGGTGAACAAGAAATGGTGTATAAAGTGACTAAAAATGAGTCCCTTGAAAAAGTGAAGAAAGAAGAAAATACTAATACTGAAATATAGTTTATAAAAGATGAATCAATCTTCACATATCCGCCTATTTAAAATTATACTTACTTACTGGCCTTTATTAATTGCCTCTAGTATAGCAGCTATTATCTTTGTCTTATTTAATAGTGCCTCTATTTGGATCACTGCCACTATGATTAATAATGTTTTAATTGATTTTAGTTCTTTAGATGCAGAGAATACTCGATTACTAGGGTTAGAAAGCTTATCTGCCAACGAAAAGTTAAAACTCTTTTCCAATAATATACTTCTAAGAAAAACAGCCATTGATACTGTTTATGCTGTTTGTGTTGCTTTGGTGGCAGTATTTACATTCAAAAATATTGCATTATATATCAAAAATATTACTCTATCTATTATTCAGTTTAAGCTTATTCGAGATTTAAGAAACAGACTATATGGACATTTACATTATTTATCCCTCTCTTATTTTAATAAGAATAAATCTGGTGAATTAACATCTATTCTTGTTAGTGATATTGATAATATGAAGAATTCCTTATCGACTAGTTTTCAAAAGTTATTTGTAGAACCAATCAATATCCTAACATTTTTAACATTACTTTTTATTATTAGTCCAAAGCTAGCAACAATTGCATTGACGGTTGTTCCTGTGAGTGGAGTAATTATTTTTGGTATTGCTAGAAGCATTAGAAGAAGATCAGCAAGAACCCAAGAACAATTAGCTGGAATAACATCTGTGATAGCTGAAACACTAAGTTCAATAAGAATTGTTAAAGCATTTGCTATGAAAGCATATGAAGTAAGACGATTCTCTAGTGAGACACAAAAATATTATAAGTTGATGCTTAGAAAAGACATTTTGAGGTTGGTTTCATCTCCCATTTCAGAGATTATTGGAGCATCCATTGCAGCATTATTACTATGGGTAGGAGCACGAGATGTCTTATTGGCTCAATCTATCACATCAGAAGATTTTATACGCTTTATTTTATTGTTGTTTAGTTTATTTGGTCCAATTAAAAATCTTAGCAACGTCTTTAATGAATTGCAAAATGGATTAGCATCAGCAGATAGAGTGTTTTCTATCCTAGATACTAAGTCTGATATTGTGAATATTTCAGATGCTATACATGTAGATACTCTCAAAGAAGATGTTATATTTAAAGATGTCAGTTTTCATTACGGCAATAAAGAAGAGCAAGTATTAAAGAAGATTAATTTTTCTATTAAGTCAGGTCAAATTGTGGCACTTGTTGGTCCTAGTGGTGCAGGAAAATCTACTTTAGTTGATTTAATTCCAAGATTTTATGATACAATTCAAGGTTCTATTCTTATTGATAACAATAATATCAAAGATATGGATATTAATTCATTGAGATCATTGATGGGAATTGTAACGCAAGAAACATTCTTATTTAATGACACCGTACGAGCGAATATTTCTTATGGAGTTGAATCAATCCAAGATGACATTATAAGAGAGGCTGCAGTTGCAGCAAATGCACATCATTTTATCAAAAAATTACCTAATGGATATGATACCATTATTGGTGAAAGAGGTGTATCGTTATCAGGAGGACAAAGACAACGTATTGCTATAGCTCGTGCAATAGTAAAAAATCCACCAATCTTAATTTTAGATGAAGCAACGTCTTCACTTGATACCGAATCAGAAAAGAATGTGCAGGAAGCAATTGAGAAGTTAATGCGCAATCGTACTGTGATTGTAATAGCACATAGATTATCTACGGTGCATAATGCAGATAAGATTATTGTTCTTGATAAGGGGGAAATTGTTGATCAAGGCAGTCATGATGAGCTAATTAATAGAGATGGTATATATAAACAATTACACAATATGCAATTTCAAACTTAAATTGAGACACTATTATGGGGAAATTAGAAGAAAATTTAGCAAAAAAAATACCTAACTGGAGATATAACTATCGACAGCTTCTTGATGAAAAAGGTGACCATGTCACGAGTACAGTAACTATAGAAAAAGCTTTTTCCGGTATGCGAGGAGTAAAAGGAATGATATGTGATACTTCATCTGTCACAGGAGATGCTGGATTACATGTTAGAGGTCATCATATACTTGATCTGGTTCATATTAAGCCAGAAGAAGTTCTTTATTTAATGTTGGTTGGAGAATTACCTAACAAGGAAGAATTAGAAGATTTACAAAAATGTTTACACTCTAGAAGTGAAGTTCCACAGTACGTGTGGGATGTGTTAAATAGTATGCCAAAAGATTCACACCCAATGACAATGTTTAATACAGCAATCCTATCTATGCAGAAGGAAAGTAAATTTGCAGAAGCTTATGATTTAGTAATCTCAAAGAATGATTATTGGGAGAGTACTCTTGTCGATGGCTTAAATATTATTGCAAAGCTTCCTGCTATTGCAGCAGCAATCTATCGATTAAGATTTAATAAGGGTGAAAGATTAGAGCATGCAGGTTCTGAAGATTGGTCTGAAAGTTTTTTACAAATGCTTGGTTTTGAGGAATCAGACGAGATGCTAAAAATGATGCAACTCTATTTAATGTTGCACTGTGATCATGAAGGAGGCAATGTTAGTACATTTAGCGCACTTACCGTTAATTCTGCTTTGTCTGATCCTTACTATTCTTTATCTGCAGGCCTTAATGGGTTAGCGGGCCCTTTGCATGGGCTAGCAAATCAAAATAATTTGAAATTTGTATTAGATGTTGTAGAGCATTTTAAGGGAGTACCAAGCGATCAAGATTTAAAAGCATTTGCTTGGGATCGATTAAACTCAGGGAAAGTAATCCCTGGATATGGCCATGCCGTATTAAGATGTCCTGATCCAAGATTTACAGCATTTATGGGATTTGGTAAAGAACATATTCAAGATTGTGAAGTCTTTGACGTAGTAATTAAATTATTTGATATTATTCCTGATATATTAAAAGAGCATGGAAAAGCTAAAAATCCATGGCCAAATGTTGATGCCGCTTCTGGATCACTGTTGCATTACTATGGATTAAAAGAATTTGAATTCTATACTGTGTTATTTAGTATGTCTAGATCATTAGGTATTATATCGCAGCTGGTATTAAGTCGTGCAATGGGACTTCCATTAACACGACCAAAGTCTTTGACCTTTGAAGCCTTGAATAATTTATAAGCATTTATGCTTAAAAAAGATAAAGTTAATTTCATTATAAATAAGCTTGATGAAATTTATCCTGAAGTGTCACCACCTTTAACTCATTCAAATCATTATACTTTATTAATTGCAGTTCTGTTATCAGCAAATACAACAGATAAGTCTGTAAATAAAATAACCCCAACTCTTTTTGCTAAAGCAAATACACCACAAAAAATGATAACATTAGACTATGAAACAATTTATAGTATTATTAGACCTTGCGGATTGGGTCCAGCAAAATCAAGAGCGATTCTAGGGCTATCTCAAATATTAGTTGATAAATATAATGGAAAAGTGCCAAATGATTTTTCAGCATTAGAGTCTTTTCCTGGAGTAGGACACAAAACAGCTTCTGTTGTGATGTCTCAAGCCTTTGGAGTTCCTGCATTTGCTGTAGATACACATGTGCATCGATTAATGTACAGATGGGGATTATCTTCAGGTAGGAGTGTCAAAGAAACAGAGAAAGATGCTAAAAGACTATTTCCAGAACAAAAATGGAGTAAACTCCATCTTCAAATTGTATTTTATGGGAGAACTTATTGCCCTGCCAAGAATTTTAATCCAGAGAAATGTCCAATCACTTCAGTAGTTGGAAGAAGATCTTTATTTAGATAAATTATCTATTAAAATGACAAGGAATGATAATATATATTTAACAAAAGTATTTACTTTTGCAGCAGCGCATCAATATGGCAATGCTAACTGGTCTGATGAAAAAAACTTAGAAGTATTTGGAAAAGATGTCAGAGTGCATGGGCATAATTATGCACTGCATGTTACTGTAACCGGAGATGTAGACCCAGATACAGGATTTTTAGTAGATTTAGATCATTTAAAGGCGGTTGTGAAAAAGCATGTGGTATCCGTATTAGACCACTCTCAATTTGAGAAAGATATTCCTTGGTTTAAAGGTAAACAGCCTTCAACAGAGAATTTGGTTGTTTTTATTTGGGAATCTATTTCTACTCATTTAGAAGGATGTTCTTTGCACCATATACGTTTAGTAGAAACACCAACAATTTATACAGACTATTATGGAGGGTAATAGTGAATGATTTTCAAGAAAGATTTTATTTAATTTTAACAGGGATTTTTATTGCATCACTTGTTGCATGCAATCTTATCTTTCAAAAGTTCTTTACTTGGAATTTTCTTGGTATGACCTTTGAGCTTTCTGTGGGGATTATTGCATACCCGGTGACATTTTTAGTCACAGATTTAATTTCTGAACTCTATGGACAAAAGCGAGCAAATCAGGTAGTTATATCTGGATTTTTTGCGAGTATTTTTACAACACTACTCATTATGATTTCTATGAATGCTACTGCTGCAGAATGGTCCCCAATAGATAGCGAAACATTTACAAGAGTTTTTGGACTAACAGGTCCTGCATTTTTTGCATCTATGGTCGCATATTTGACTGCACAATTAATAGATGTTAGAATATTTCATTTTTGGAAACGCCTTACTAAAGGAAAATATTTATGGCTTAGAAATAATGCATCTACTATGTTCTCTCAGTTGGTAGATACATCTGTCATTCTAATTATTCTTTGTTCAGCTGGCGTTATTGAATGGGAGCGTTTTTATAGTTTATGGATGATGGGGTGGTTATTTAAGGTGTTGGTTGCACTATTTGATACCCCAATCATTTATTTTGCATTGTGGGCATTAAAAGATAAGATTCAACCTACAAGTTATTTAGAGGAGCATTAATGAACGAGAAAGAGAAAAAACATTTAGAAGAAATTACTAAACAATTATTAAAGTCTATTGGAGAAGATCCAAGCAGAGAAGGATTGTTAAAGACGCCTCAAAGAGTTGCTAAATCTTGGGAATTCTTATCACAAGGATATAACGAGAATCTTGATACATTAATCAATGATGCTATTTTTAATGAATCTGCAAAGGACATGGTTATTGTAAAAAATATAGAATTTTATAGTCTTTGTGAGCATCATCTTATTCCATTTTATGGGAAAGCGCATGTTGCATATATTCCAAATGGTAAAATTATTGGTCTTTCAAAAATTCCAAGAATTATTGATCATTATTCCAAGCGATTACAAGTTCAAGAACGACTTACCAATCAAATTGCAAATACTATTCAGGATATTTTGGAACCAAAAGGAGTGGCGGTTGTTATGGAAGGGAAGCATTTTTGCATGCTAATGCGTGGAGTGCAAAAGCAAAATAGCATTGCAACAACAAGTGCTATGCTAGGATCGTTTAAAGAAAAAAATACTACAAGAAATGAATTCTTAAATTTGATACAAACAAATAATGTATAAAAGTAAGTGAGAAACTATTGAACAATTATGACTTAATTATTGTAGGCGGAGGCCCTGGAGGTTATAATGCTGCATTTCGTGCTGCTGAATTAGGAAAGAAAGTAGCAATTGTAGATGATAACAATTTGGGAGGCGTTTGTCTTAACTGGGGATGTATTCCGACTAAATCATTGTTAAAGAATGCAGAAGCAATGGATTTAATCAATGCATCTGAATCGTATGGTATTTCTGTGAAAGATATTACAGTAGACTTTGATTTTATTGTTAATAAAAGCGTAAAAGCAAGACAGCGTTTATCGCGAGGACTACATCACCAAGTAAAAAAACATAATATAGATTTTCATGCAGGATTTGGGACATTCACTGATCAGAATACCATCTCAATTAATGATATGTCTATTACTGCAGAAACATTTATTATTGCAACAGGGTCTAAACCAAAGACACTTCCTAGTTTAGACGCAGATCACAGTAAAATTGTCTATGCAAAAGATATTTTTCAGATGAAATCTATCCCCAAATCCATGACAATTATTGGAGCGGGTGCTATTGGCGTAGAGTTTGCATATTTCTTTAATAGTTTTGGGACTGAGGTGACGCTTATTGAAGCAGAAGATACGATTCTTCCACATGAAGACAGAGAAGTCTCTCAATGGGTTGAAAAAACTTTTAAGAAGAAAAAAATTAATGTTTTAACTAGTACGTTAGCAGAGAAAATTGATGATGAAAAAATCTTAATTTCAGTTGGAGTAGAAGGAAATTCTACGGGAATGGGGTTAAAAGATTTAGGAATAGAGTTGTCTGCTAACAATCATATTGTTGTAGATCAAAATGGAAAAACGAATATTGATAATATCTATGCAGTAGGAGATGTAATTGGTGCACCATGGCTTGCTCATGTCTCTGCAGCAGAGGGTCTTTATGCGGCGGAGCATCTTTGTGGGTTGCATCCAAAAGAGATTGATTATCAGAGTATTCCTGCTTGTACTTATTCAAAGCCAGAAGTGGCATCAATCGGATCTACAGAGCAACAATTAGTAGATAGTGGTATAGATTTTAAAGTCGCTAAATCATTTTTTATTGCCAATGGGAAAGCAGTAGCTGTTGGATCTACTGATGGATTTATAAAAATATTAGTTGGCGAAGAAGGACATATCTTAGGTGCACATATTGTTGGATCTAATGCCACAGAAATGATTTCAGAAATTAGCATTATCAAGTCAAACAATTTAACAATTGATAGCATATTTAATTCTATACACCCTCACCCTACTTTTTCTGAAGCTATCTTTGAAACATTATTGCAGTTAAAGTAAATGGATATAGCTGTTAAAGATTTAGGGACATGTAACTATAGTACAGCCTTATCTAAACAAGAACTTACGAGAGAACAATTAATTCAGAATGGAGGAAAGAATACCTTATTCTTAGTAGAGCATGATCATATTTATACCCTTGGAAAGAATGCTAACCCTAAAAATATCTTAAAAGATAATTGTGAAATTGTTCAAACAGATCGAGGAGGAGATGTAACATATCATGGTCCGGGACAACTAGTTGGCTATCCAATAATAGATTTAAAGAAAACAGGAATGGGGATTAAGTCTTATGTAAAAAATATTGAATCTTTACTTATTGCCACACTTCATGACTATTCTATAGATGCACATACAAAAGAAGGGAAACCTGGCGTATGGATTCAGAATAAAAAAATTGGTAGCATTGGTATTCATGTATCTCGTGGAGTTACTACACATGGATTTTCTTTAAATGTGAATACAGATATGAATTATTTTTCCAACATTATTTCTTGTGGAATTGATGATGTTCTAATGACATCTATGGAGAAAGAACTTGGAACAAATTTTTTTATGAATGATATTAAACAGTCAATTATAAGACATTTTAACCAACTATTTAGAGCATAATGATTCGAGCGGGACTACATAAACCAAAAATTAATATCACAATTGATGAAAATTATAAGTCAGTTAAAAGTATGGTGGAAAAAAGTTATCTTAATACTGTTTGCGCCGAAGCAAGATGCCCAAATATTTATGAATGCTGGAGTAGAAAAACAGCTACCTTAATGATATTAGGGGATACATGTACTCGAGGATGCGGTTTTTGCTCTATTAAGACAGGAAGGCCTACCTGGGATGATCCTCTTGAGCCATATCGTGTAGCACAAGCGGTACAAAAAATGCAATTACGACATGTCGTTATCACATCGGTAGATCGGGACGATTTAAAAGATGATTATGGTTCTACTATATGGGCACAAACAATTAACACTACTCGCAAATTAAATCCAAAATGTACTATAGAGGTATTGACTCCAGATTTTAAGGGAGATAAAAAAGCTTTAAAAACAGTATTTGATTCAAAACCAGATATATTTAGCCATAATGTGGAATGCGTAGAAAGAATTAGCAAAGGAGTAAGAGCGCAAGCCAGCTGGCAACGTTCACTGGATGTACTTAAAGAGTCAATAGAGTATGGTCTACGTACAAAAACAGGTATCATGGTTGGATTGGGAGAAACTGAACAAGAAGTAAAAGATACCATGGTGCAAATTGTAGATTTAGGAGTACAAATTTTTACAATTGGTCAATATTTACAACCAACAAGAAAGCATTTAAAGGTAGAAAAATATGTTTCAAAAGAGAAATTTGAAGAATATAAAGTTTTTGGTAAATCAATTGGTTTTAAGATAGTGGAGTCTGGTCCATTAGTAAGAAGTTCTTATCGTGCAGATGAGCAAGCTCGTACTATATTTAGCAACAATGAATAGATTCATATTATATACAGTTATTCTTGGTACATGTTTTTTTGTATCTCATATCGCGATTAATGGCACCAATCAGTTTCTAGGAAAGGATATGGTAAAAAATATTTCTTATAAATTGCCCGATCATTGGGAGGCGTCCAGTTCAGATAAGCAATTTCGTTTATTAGAAGTCAATTTGGACACCAATGAAGATTTTTCTTTAGTCGTCTTTAATAACATTCAAGGAACGGCAGATCAAAATATAGATCGTTGGATTGGTCAATTTAAGAAAGATGCATCATTGGATAGCACTAATATCATTATTACAAGAGATAGCTTGGATAATAAATATGTTACATCAATTGAGATGTATGGCACCTATGAGATACCTAGAATGGGGAACAATACAGCCCCAGTAGTTGTTAAATCTAACTATGGCCTCTTGGGAGGTGTAGTTGAATTTCCTAATAGTTTATATTTTATTAAGGCCGTAGGGAATGATGAGTTGATAAAAGTAAATTCTGCATCCTTTGAAGAGTTTTTATACTCAATTGAACTAAATTAGCAGACTTTATTGCCATTTTGGCAGATTATTGATGAATTTTTATAATTTTAGGTTATATTTGATATAAGGCATACTTTTTGCATCAATACTAGTAGGAAAAAAAATATGGACACAATAGAAAAACAATATCCAGTAATGCCGTTAAAGAATACGGTATTATTCCCTCAACAGGTTATTCCTATTTATGTAGGAAGAAAAAAGTCGCTAAAGCTGATTGAAGATTTAGATCCAGATAATAAATATTTGGTAGTCGTCGCACAGCAAGATGGCTCAGTAGAAGATCCAAAAGAACAAGATTTATATTCTTATGGTACATTAGCATTAGTATTAAAGACTTTTGATATGCCAGATAATAGCAAGTCTGCCATTGTACAAGGGGTAGATAGAGTAAAGATTCTAAAATATGAAGAAGGTGATGACTATTTTATTGCTGACGTAGAAAGAATTCCAGAATCAATTACTACTCCAGATGTGCAGGTTGAAGCATTGGCTAAAAGTTTAAAAAATTCATTTACTGAATTAATAAAAATCTCTCCGAATCTCAATGAAGAGCATGCAGGAATGTTATCAAATATTGATCGTCCTTCTAGGCTTGCTGATAGAGCAACATCTCTTTTATCTGTATCGAATTCAGAAAAACAAGAAGTCCTAGAAGAGTTAGATATTAAAAAGCGTGTTGAAATTGCAATTAATTTATTACAAAAAGAAATACAGCGCATTAAGCTGGGGGAAGAAATTCAAACAGAAGTACAAGATGAAATTTCTAAGACTCAACGAGAGTATTATTTAAGAGAGCAGATGAAAACTATCCAAAAAGAACTAGGAGAAGATAATCAGACTGTAGAATTAGATGAATTGACTAAAAAAATTGATGATGTGAAGATGAGTGAAGAGGCTACAAAAGTAGCACATAAAGAATTAGATCGTCTTTCACGTATTTCACCACAATCTCCTGAGTATTCTGTCGCAAGAACTTACTTAGAGTGGTTAACAGATTTGCCATGGAGTAAATCTAGTAAAGATAACTTAAATATTAAAAAAGCAAGTAAAACGCTTAACGAAGATCATTATGGTCTGGAAAAAGTAAAAGAACGTGTGCTGGAATATCTAGCAGTAAGGTCTTTGAAAAAGAAAGTCACAAAAAATGACACGGTTAGAGGACCTATCCTTTGCTTTACAGGCCCTCCAGGGGTTGGTAAAACTTCTTTAGGAAAGTCTATTGCTAAATCGATGGGAAGAGAATTTGTTCGTATTTCATTAGGTGGAGTAAGAGACGAAGCAGAAATTAGAGGACATAGACGTACTTATATCGGAGCATTACCTGGAAGAATTATTCAGTCATTGAAAAAAGCTAAAACAAATAACCCTGTCTTTATGTTGGATGAGATTGATAAGCTAGGTTCAGATTTTAGAGGCGATCCTTCTTCAGCAATGCTTGAAGTCTTGGATCCAGAACAAAATCATGCATTTAGCGATCATTATCTAGAAGTAGATTTTGATTTAAGTAAAGTAATGTTTATTTCTACAGCAAATTATGCTGATAATATTCCTCATGCACTATATGACCGTATGGAAATGTTAGATTTCAGAGGTTATATTGATGATGAAAAAGTTAAGATTGCTGAAAAGCATTTAATTCCAAAACAAATTACAGAAAATGGATTAACCCCTAAGCAAGTGAAGTTTAATGAAGTTGGTATTAAAGAAATTATTCGTTCTTATACGCGAGAATCTGGAGTAAGAAGCTTAGAAAGAGAAATTTCTAATGTGCTTAGAAAAATTGCAGTAGATGTAATAAATAAAAAAGTAAAAACGGTTAATGTGACTAAAAAAATCGTTAATGACTATTTAGGGATTCCTAAGTTTCAATCTGATTTAGCAGAACGCACTACTAAGCCAGGTGTTGTAACGGGGATGGCATGGACTGCTGCAGGTGGAGATATTCTATTTGTAGAATCAAGCAAGATGAGAGGAAAAGGTTTGCTTACCTTGACCGGTCAATTGGGCGATGTTATGAAAGAGTCTGCTGCTGCTGCATTTACGTATGTCAAATCCCATACAGATATTTTAGGATTAAAAGAAGATTTTGCAGAAAAAATGGATATTCATGTTCATTGTCCGGCTGGAGCTATTCCAAAAGATGGTCCTTCAGCGGGTGTAGGAATGTTTACTTCATTGGTATCTTTATTAACAAATAAACCAGTAAAGAGCAAACTTTCTATGACAGGAGAAATTACATTAAGAGGAAATGTCCTTGCTATTGGCGGTGTCAAAGAAAAAGTGACAGCTGCTCATCGTGCAGGCATTAGAACAATCATACTTCCTTTTGCAAATAAACGTGACTTAGAAGAGATTCCGGAACATATCAAAAAAGATTTAACCTTTCATTTCGCAAAAGAAGTGATGGATGTCATTGATGTGGCTATCCCAGATCTTAAAAAGTAATTTGTTGGATTATTTAATCTAAGAATTTAATTTCACTCACTTTTGGGGCGATTAGCTCAGCTGGTCAGAGCGCCTGCTTTACACGCAGGACGTCGGGAGTTCGAATCTCTCATCGCCCACTAGGTTAGTAAACCTATTCGTTTGACGACAAAGCAAGGGCTACTTCGGTAGCCTTTGTCTTACACTAAACAACCTATCTAATACCTTAAAGACGACAAGAAGTGGCTATATTATTGGCTATATTATTTATTATTAAATCTTATTATTGCTAGATATAGTAAAAATATCCTAACTTATTTAACAAGGAGAAAATTATAAGAAGAATAAAACAAAGGAGTATAGAATGGGAACATTAGGAGAAGCATTATTGAGAACTATAGTATTTGGTGGTATTGCTGCTATTGTAGGATGGATTATGGGTGCAGCTATGGAATGGGCTACTGGATTAGATGATTTTATAAGAATGAGTGTTGTTATGTCTGGAATGATTGGTGCAATTGTAGGATTTTTTTCAGCCTTCATGGGTGATGGTGATGATGATTAATTATCAAAAAACTGTTTTTATATTAATAGCTTTTCTGCTTACTTCATGTGGTTCGTCAGGTCTTCAAAATTATAAAGAACTTACTTATGGTGATTCGGGAGATGATCGTGGAGAATTTGCAATGGGGATGATGGATGAAATCGGCTTAGGTCTCTACACTGGTATGGTTGGTTATACATTTCCAGAAAGGCAGGAACTCGGACTTGGTGGGTACAATAATGATGAAATGATTTATTTAAATTTTCCTAAAGGTATGAAAAATGAAGTTCTTTTTAAGGGAAAATATAAAGATGGATTGAAGAATGGTAAATGGGAAGTATTCCCAATGGAAAGACCAGCCTTTAAAGGTGCGAGTGCGATGAAGATTACATTTGGGTGGGCCATGACTCTAACATTTTTAGATGGAAAACCTATAGGTATTTTGGAGAAGTATGATATGGAAGGAAATCTCTTAACTTCAAAAGATTGTGAAACGGGAGATTGTTCTTACTATTTTAGCAAAAAACATCTTGATGATATGGTAGAAGAGATGGAATTAGAGGCAGTTTATAATTAGAATTTAGTATAACTTAATATTACTAATTTTGGAAGAAATCCCCGAAATACATCAAAAAACATCATATTTGGGTAATAGTAGGGTAATAATAATGAGATAATATTATTACCCGTTTTTTCATTAAATTTATTTAATGCGATATCTAATTATAGTCTTGTCATTATTCCTCATCACTTGTGAAGATAAAGGGAACGATACTTATCCAGTCGTGATAAAAAATAGGGTTTATTGTTATACACAAGAAGATGGAATCAATGTCGGTCGTCCTGTTCAGATAAAACTTACAGCTCATGATGATAGATTAAATTTTACAGAAATATGGATACAAGGAAATCAAGATACTGTAGTTGACGTTCCAAACGATATAACTTTCTCCGAATTTCGTTTTCAGTTAAGTGCAACAGTTATTGATTGTAGTGGAGATGCTAGTTTTAATGTGTCTTCGTATGGAAACGATAACATTATTGTATATAGTAGCTGACGGCAATCATATTTTTTAGTATTTTTGGGTGATAATTAGGGTAATAATAAAAAATTTAGGGTGATTTATAGACAGGAGGTCTTCTTTTTACACGCAGGACGTCGGGAGTTCGAATCTCTCATCGCCCACTTTTCTTTCGCGGCAATCTTTATAGGAAGAAAAAACAGAGAGGACTACTTCGGTAGTCCTTTTTTTTTGTAAGTTGATGTAGTAT
>Ga0206684_1000355_pt1 | contig 17925 bp, 19 predicted proteins | sample M210012015metaG_FD_155467 | JGI IMG/M metagenome (GOLD analysis project Ga0206684, IMG submission 155467) | Ammonia-oxidizing marine archaeal communities from Monterey Bay, California, United States - M2 100m 12015 | ecosystem: Environmental > Aquatic > Marine > Intertidal zone | place: USA...
AAAAGCCTTTGATCTTGTACCTTTCAGGCTGAGCTGAAAGGGTTAATGTTATTAGTAATAATGCTAGTGTGAGTATTGTTCTCATTGTGTATCTATTTGAGGTTTATAGTTTAATGTTTGCAGATCTTGTAGGATTGCGATTACTTTGATGCCATGGTCGTAGAGTTCTTCATCTACTACAGACATAGGTTCTTCTTCTGTTTTCAGGATTGTTATCTCTGATGTTTTCTCTGCTAGTGCTTGACGTACTAATAAGCAGTGAGTGTAAGCTAGAGATGGTGACATCTCCCATTTGTTTGTGAATTGTTTCGTGTTCATAGCGTTTGTTTTTTAAAAGGGGCAATTTATGTTTAGTTCATTTTGTAATGCTTCTACTTGTGATTCAAGAGTAGATACTTTGTCTTTCCAGTAGTCTACGTGTTGATCGAATCTATCTACCATTGTTTGTATGTGTCTTAGTACTGGTTGTACAGCAACTTCTATTGGGTAAAGATCTTCGTTGTATAGTTTGATGGTTTTAATATCAGGGTCATACTGTGATTCTTTACATGGTTTGATAACAAGACGGTATATCTTGTTGTCGTTAGAGTTGTTAGGTACTGAGCGTAGAGATATACTTACATTTTTGTGTTCTGTGATGTAGAAATCTAAGCCTAGTATTTGTTCAGAGTGTGGTAGATCTGAAGCGAATGATAGTTGAGGATCAACACCATATGCTGATACCATGCTCTTCTGGATTTTAAACAGGAGTGATAGTCCTGTTGCTAGTTCATCATGTAGTTGTGTCATGAGTTCTGAGGGTTTTTGAGGGTTAATATGTTTGTGTTATAGTTGAATCTCCATGTTAGACCTGTTAAGGTATCACGGAGAGTTACTACTGTTGCGTTGTCTTTGTGAGATAGCTCACTAAAGCCTAGTTCTTTTAGGCGTTTTATCAGGTCTATGAATAGTTGTCCTGTTATTGGTTGCTCTGTGTGAATGTCTTTGAAAGCTTCACGTAAGAGGTAGTAGATCCTAGTTGTCATTGCATCTGATGTTAGTGCAAGGAGATAGGTGTTGTTGGTTTCTAGAAGGTCGTTTATAGTGTTCATAGTATGCAGTAGATTAGGAGTAATGTAGTGCTTATGAGTACTATTTTTAGGTCTGATTTAAAGTTTTTAGTCATGAGTTCTAAGGTTTTGTAAGGGGTGATTATGTTATTAATTAGTTTCGTGCTTGATTTGGTTGCTAAGGGGAAAAAAGAAACCCGAAGGGGATTGAGGCTGATACTCAGCCCCTTACCTTCAGGTTAGTGTGTTACAATACTTCGATTACTGCTAATCTGTACTGTTCGTTCTCTAGGGCATCAGACCATCGTGAGATGTCTGTGCCATTCTTTTCGTGTGCTCTCATTTCTTCATCAGAAAGTTCTAAAGGGTCTTGACCCTGCATGATGATACTAACAGTATCTCCTGCGTCCAAGTCTTGGATTTCTTCATAAATCATTGAGTTTGTTGGAGACAAATACGCACCTTCGAAGTTAAGGTAGCGTTTCTCTCCGTCTTTAGAGGCTAATACCTCTACTTCAATCTCTAATTCTGGGTGACCAGAGTTAGTATCCCATAGCTTTGCTAGGGATTGTCTTACGCTAATAGCGCCTGATTTCAGTGCTTTAGAATAATAGTCTAAAGGACTAATTTGAGTAGCTTTAGCTGCTTTCGTTGTTGCTTTTCTTGTTGTTGCCATAATAATAGAGTTAATTTTGTGAAACAATAGTTAGTTGGCACCCCTCGGTGCGCGATACTTAGCGGGGGGAGTGATTACATATAGGCCCCGGAAAACTATTTCACATACCGAAAATTTTTTCTAAAAATATTTTTCACCAACTCTATTCAGTTGATAGCTGTAGGAAAGTAGGTTAACAGCTCTTCTTAAGTTGTAATCTTACTTAAGTAGTTAAATTTAAGAGTGAGAAGTTCGAGGAAAAATCTGACTTTTACAAGGGTTTTACATGTATTGCTTACACTTTTTAACCAAGTTCTTAGTATTTAGTTTAAAATCGTAACTTAGTTATCTGTTTAATTATAAATTATAAAGTGATGAGTAAGAAGGAAGTAAAAGATGTTAAGCCTAAAGCTAATGTAGCTTCAAAATCTAAACCAGAACCTAAGAAAGTGGTTAAAGATGTAAAGGCAAAAGTAGAAGATGAGGTAGTATTCTCAGCTGTAATAGCTGATGATAGCAACAGGAGTAAGTTTGGTGTAGCCAAAGCTGCTGTGACTAAATTATTGAAAGAAGGCAAGTTGTATTACTCTTCTAAAAGACAGAAAGACGGGAAGTACAAAGTTGATGTCAAGCTTAAGAAGTAATTGAAGCAGGTGGTATAACAAGTTTTGTTGCCACCTGTATCTTTTTTTGTTATATTTGTCTAAACACAAGACAGATGGCGAAAATAATTACTGGCGCTACCATTCAGATTGAAGGTAACCCCAAAGAACTTATGAAGGTTTTCCTCCAGGTATTCTTAGCCAGGGAGACTCTTACTAACAAGCAGTTATATGTGACTGTGGAACTAGCTCTCAAGTACTCAGAGTATATTAATGGTGGTGTTAAGGAGCCTTACGCTTCTAAGCTCTTATTTTCTAGTGAGACTAGGAAGGAACTAGCAGATGTGATAGGTATGTCGGTAGTTCATTTGAATAATACTTTCAAAGCTCTAGCCAATAAGAACGTAATGATGCTAGAGGGTAAGACTTACATATTTAATCCTGGCATTGTTCTAAGAGAATACCTCAAATTTAACTTTAAAGTAACGGATGACCAACCAAGAAAAAGTACTACGGGAGGTGGTAAAAAGGACAGGGCTACCCAAGAAAGCAGTGAAGCAAGTTCTGGACATGCAGATGTACATGATCAGACAGGCAGTGAAAGAGAAAAGGCCAGTGACAATATACCTCCGGAACTTAGGGTACTTCCAGTCACCCCAAGCGAGGCGTATGATGAAGTCACAAAGACAGGAGAGAAAAACGAAGATGGCCTACCTTTCCTCGACACAAGTGGAGGAACCTTCTGAGGATGATACAATTTATGAATTTTAATAAGTAAAGATATGACACAATCACACAAACTTAAATTAGTTTACGACGTAACATCAATGCCTACAGGACTAGATCCTAGTAACATGGTTAGGTTGTATGAAAGTAACAACGTAGTATTTTGGGACAGTTCTAAAGCTGGGATCAAACCTGCTTTATTCAACACAACTACTGATGAGGAAATAGAACTTGCTCTAGTAGATACCCAAGGAGCTACTGTAGATCTAGAACCGTTTCTACAAAAGTACATGGATGAGGAGTTCTGGGATAAAGAACTTCATAAATGTAAGCAATCACCGCTATATTACTTTAATAATTATCTTACTAAGGAGTATCCGGTTAAGAATGAAAAGCAAGCGGAGTATCTTAAGAGTATTAACTTAGGTGATCTTCCTACTGATGATTCAGAGAAAGCTCAAGAAGCTTGGGATAAGAAGAAGGAGGCTAGGGTAGCTGCTACTAAAGACATCACAGTAGAGATGCTTAAGGAGTTGAGACCTAATGTAGAAGAGATGCAACAGGTGTATGAAGCTAAGATCGCTGAGCTAGAAAAGAAGTACAACTCTAGACTTTCAGACTCTGAGACTGGTGTTCTTAGATCAGAAGCAGAGAAGAGGAGAGTTCTTATCAAGGATATCAAGAAGCACGGGATCCCTGCTGAGTTCAGTGAGTACAGAAACAAGAAGAACAAGTGGGATCTACCTATGCTAGCTGCCACTGATTATACAGTTCTCCTTGAATTGTTTGATTCGTTACAGCCTACAATATTGCGTGAAGTATAAACAAATTCTTTCCCAAGTCTGGTTAGTCGAAATAGAGACTCCAGAAGATTTGACAGAGTTTTTAGACTCTACCAATGAGGCTGTGGTTTTAGGTGAGAAACCTGACGACCAGGCTAGGGACGAATTTGATGATCTAATGGATATGTTTAAATAATATGGCAGAACTAAGTATTAATCCTGCAAGTTCTTATGACATTAAGCTAAATTTCTGGGAAGAGTTCCCTACGTTTAAGCTTATACCGGAATTTGGAGCGATACACCGAGTAAACAAAGGGAGTAGAACTAACCTTAAAGGCAGCTCACGCTTCATGTGGGCACTGTCTTTACTGTATGATAGAAAGTCAGTTTTATTCAACCAACCTCTACACGATAAACTAGAAGCAGCATCAGAGAACATCTTTGATGATACTTACTTTTTGACTAACTTAATAGAGGATCCAAAAAATAATCTTATTTTTATATGTCCTGAAGGCTTTGATTTTCATTTGCTAGCAGAGAGGTTCCAAAGAGCTATTGATAGCCCTTTAGGTATTTCCCTACGAGAACTTGAGACAAAACTACAGGAGAGGACTAGGTTTATTATGTCATCTGAGTACACTTTAGATAGAGTGGAGACAGATGAAGAAGGTAACAGAACTGTGTTTAAGAGTAACGTTGAGCAGCTTGATAAGATGCTAGAACGTACAACTAAGATCAATGATCTTATCTTAAATGCTATGAATGCCTTGAATAACTTAGACGAAGGTGAGACAAGAGGAGGATCCGAAGAAAGTTTAACAGATTCAAGTAAAGATTTTTAATGGTTAATTTTAGTGACGACATGTGGCTTATGTACAAGAACTATATCCCTGTGGATAGAGTCAAAGTCATTACTGAAATTCCAAGAATGAATCCCCAGGGTGTCAAGTATAAAAGATGGTGGAAGGATCAAAAGAGAAAATGTATAGAAGGATTCTGGGTCTGTAATGACGAAGGATTATGGAAATGGGTTTCAGGCCCTTTATACTTTTACGTGAACTTTTGGCACATACTTCTTAACGAAAAAGGTACTCGATCGAAAGGGAAGAAAGTAGCTAAACCGTTCTTGAGAGATCTGGAATGGATTAGATCTTTTGTCTACACTGAGGCTAGAGGGTTCTCTGGGTTTGAGAATGACGAGAACTACAGCTGCCATTTACTTCTGGAGGAATGTCACCCGGACGAAAACCCTACAGAATTTGAACTAAGATTAATGGAGTACAATGCTCCTAACCTTATTCGTGCGTCACTTATGAATTCTAGTGGTGAGTACAAGAAGTTCATACCCGCTAGAGATTACCTGTACGACTACAAGGATGCCAATCTTGGTAAGCCTATGTATTTCAATATGAACTTCAATGTAGTGGATTTAGAATCTCGTGGAGGTGGTAAGTCCTATTGGAAGTCTTGTATTACCGCGCACAACTTTACATTTGATGGCGCCACTGATTACGAAGAATACTTACACTATAAAGAAATTGACCAGCCTCTATCTTCTGAGACCCTTATTGGAGCAGGAGATTCTAAGTACTCTGGGGACCTTGTACGTAAAGTACAGCTAGGTCTTAATAACCTGGAAGGAAAAGAAAGGGTAGGTAAAAAGACATACCCTGCGCCATTTACTAGACAGTATCATGGATCGTGGGAAGCGGGTAAAACCATTACGTGCGCGTATGATAAAAAGATTGGAGGTTCTTGGGAAACCCTGGGTACTTTCACAAAGTTCCAACACCGTTCTTTTAAGGATAATCCACAAGCTGCCAATGGTACTCGTGCCTCGCTTTCAGTTCTTGATGAGGTGGGATTCATGGGGAATCTCATAGAATCCCTAGGACAGCTTAAGGAAATTGCAGCTGATGGTACGGTAAAGTCCGGAGTTATTTGGATGACTGGAACAGGGGGAGATATGGAAGGGGGATCTACCGAAGCGGTAAAATCCGTTTTCTATGATCCAGAAGCTTTTGATTGTCTTGCCTTTCCGGACGAGTTTGAAGGATACCAATCTAAGATCGGATTATTCATTCCTACCATTATGACGTTGAACCAGTTTAAAGATGATCTGGGAAACACTAATTGGAGGGCAGCTCTTACCTACACAAATAGAACAAGAGAGAAGCTTAAGAAGAACGCGAAGACAAAGGCCGTGTACGACAATGAGATTGTACAAAGACCTATCAAACACTCCGAAGTGTTCTTGCTTAACAACTCATCCATATTACCTACTATCGATCTAAAAGAACATATGGACAAGATGATGTCTATGCAGGATCAGCCAGGTATAAAGCCACTGATAGGATGGATGCATATAGACGAGTCTGGCCAGTCTAGGTTCAAGATCAATAACGAATTATTCCCCGCAGATTACCCTGTAAAACCTAATCTAGATAATACCAGTGCTGTATGTGTTTGGGAAGAACCTTCTCCAGATGCAGACTACGGTTGGTACGTAGCCGGGAATGACCCGTACGACTTTGACATAGCTCCTAATTCTGTTTCGTTAGGTTCTATCATAGTTATAAGAAGAGGTACCGCACTCAACGGCGGGTTCGATCGAATAGTAGCTGAGTATACAGGAAGGCCAAAATTGGCATCTGATTTCTACGAGCAATGTAGAAGATTGCTTATGTGGTACTCCAACGCTACTTGCTTGTACGAAAACGAGAAACAACAAATCAAAGAACACTTCAAAAAGATGCACTCGATCGGACTCTTGGCTTACACACCAGGGGTACTAAAAGCGAACGAGACATCTAAAACAGCCAAAGTTAGACAGTACGGACAGCACATGTCTACTACAATTAAAAAAGAGGCCGAGATATATTTGCGTGAATGGTTACTGACACCCATTGGAGATGGTAAGTTGCAGTTGCATACAATAAAATCAATACCTTTGTTAAAGGAGTTGATATCATACAATCCTGACGGAAACTTTGATAGAGTTATTGCCTTGCAGTTAGCTGTAATACAACTTATACAAATGAGGGAAGTCATTGTCGAGGAGGCTCGAGATGATGCAAAATCTGAAGAAGTAGATGACTTTTTCAGCCGACAAATATTTTATAACCAAAGACATTTTACACGATGAAAGTAGATTCTACACAAAACACGGAGTATTTCAGCAACATGCCACCACAGTATGTAAGTTCTAGTCAGAAGACGGACGCATGGGCAATAAAATGTCTAAAGGGACTAAACTCAATGGCTAACAGTACCTCATCTATGAGGAGAACATCAAGAGAAAATAAGCAGGCAAACTATGACCTGGTTAACTCCATATTTGATCCAGAAGATTTCGATTACGTTCTTAACCCGTACGGATTGAATGCATCTAAGTACGGAGGTTCTGCTACAAAAATGCAGAACTATAACATTATTCGAAGTAGATTAGAGACTCTTCGTGGGGAGGAAATGAACTCCTCTTTAGATTTCTTTGTGTATGCAGTAGGTGGTGATGCAGTATCCGCTAAGCAGCAATTACGGAATGATGCCATCAGACAACTGATGAGAGAGCAGATCCAGGAAACTTTACAGCTGGAAGAAGCCATCACAGATCTCGAGCAGCAAATGTCTCAGATACAGAAAGAAATGCAGACGGTTCAAGACCAACAGCAGTTGATCGATATGCAGAACCAAATGCAAGAACTTCAACAACAAAGAAACAATATGCCTGACATCCAGGCAGAAATGAAAGCATTTAACTCCAAATTAGTGCACCCAGTAGAACAGACGAACAATAAAATTCTTCAGTTCTTAAAGCGTAATGACAAACTGGCTTTGAAGTTCAATCAAGGCTGGTTTCATGCGTTAGTCGCTGCAGAGGAGGTTTATTACACTGGGATTGATAAAGGTCATCCTAGTGTAAGAGCAGTTAACCCACTGCAGCTTGATTACGACAAAGGGGTAAACACTACATTTATTCACGAGGGTAACTGGGTAAGAGAGCAATATTGGCTCCCTGCATCTGAGGTTATTTCTAGATGGGGTGATAAGCTTACTACAGAACAAGTCAAGAGAATATCTAAAGGACAAGCCGGATACGTCGGGTTTGACAAAGGTATGCAAGAAGGGTTTGTATACGGATTTGATAAGGGTCAGGAAAGATCCAATTACTACCAGGGTGATATTGCATCTCACTGTTACGTAATGCAGGGATCTTGGCGTTCTTCTAGGAAAGTAGGTATGTTATCATACATAGATCCTAGATCCGGACAGGCTATAGAGACTGAGGTAGAAGACAATTTTAAACTTACTCCAGAACTTAGAGAAGCAGGTGCTAGCATCGATTGGATGTGGGAGGACGATATCTGGGAGGGTACTATGATTGGGGATGATATTTTTGTTGATATGGGCCCTCGCGCTAATCAAACAGGGAACTTACCTTACGTAGGATATGTTTACAACAACGTAAACTCCCAAGCTACATCTATGGTAGATCTAGTAAAGTCCCACCAGTATACTTACATTATCACTATGTGGAGACTGGAGCAAGAACTTGCAAAAGCCAAAGGTAGAAAGTTCATCATGGATATGGCTCAATTACCTAAGTCCATGGGATGGGATGTTGACAAGTGGTTGTACTACTTTGAAGAAATGGGTGTTATCTGGATCAACTCTAGAGAAGAGGGTAGAAAAGGAGATCCATCTACAGTTGCTCAGTTCAATCAGTTTAACGCTATTGACATGACATTGTCTCAAGTAGTAGGTCAATACATGGAGATCCTACAAAAACTAGAGATGATGGTTGAAGACATTATGGGTGTATCACCTCAGCGTATGGGGGACATTGGTAAGTCAGAGACAGCTACCGGAGCTCAAACTTCTATATCTAGAAGTACAAATGTTACTAGACCGTGGTTCTACTTCCATGACTTGGTTAAGGAGGCAGTTCTCAGCGAACTGTTAGAACTTGCCAAGATTGCTTACATTGATGGTACAGAGATAGAACTATTTTTGTCGGAGTTCGAAATAGCTACTCTCCAGGTTAATGGAGATGATCTTAACGGTTCTGATATGGGAGTATTCGTTACTAACTCATTTGAGGATCGTGTCAACAGAGAGAAGATGGAGCAATTGCTCATGTCTGCAGTTAACCAAGGTAAGGCTGAATTATCAGATGCCGCTAAGGTTCTAGAATCTCAGTCTATGAATTACACTAAATCTACGCTAGATGCTGCAGAACAGAGACTAGTTGAGAGAGAGCAAGCAGCTCAGAAAGAACAATCAAGAATCGCAGAGCAGCAGATCCAGGCAGCTAACGAGAAAGACCAGTTGGATAGAGCAGCTAAACTCGAGGAAATCGATAAGATAACTGATAGAGAATTACTCCTCAAGAAGATGGATATTGCATCTCAAGGGGAAGGTTCTGGAGAGGTTGACGCCATGGTTAAGCTTGACGAAGCTAGGCGTGATGATGAGCGACTGAATCTTGAAAGAGAGAAGGAGGCTAACAGATCTAAGGAGAAACAAGAAGAATTAGATATAAAAAGAGAGGACGTTAAGGTCAAGAGGCTTGGCATAAACAAAAAGCCTTCGGGACCTAAATAGTCTGATTACTAACTAGTTATAGTAAAATTTACTATGCATATACATAACAAATTTTGTTATGAGGTATAATTTTATAGTATCTTTACTATAACACGAAAACATATATAAGCAAGATATGGCAAAGAAAGAATTTGATTCTTTTTGGGGAGCACTTCACGTAGAGGGGGAAAACATACAAAAGGTTGATCCACCTGTAGACACTACGAAAAAAGGAGATGACTCAGGAGGAACCCCAGAAGGAGACGACCTAAAAGGTCCAGACACACCTCCAGCAGCAACTCCACCAACTCCACCTCAAGGGAATCCAGAAGGTACAGACGGAGATGATGACGAGGAGCTAACTTTTACAGAAACCGACGCTGAAAAAATGTTCGCGGTTTTAGATAGTGAAGGTGTCCTAGAGATAGGAGATGATGATGAATTTGATTCCAGTAGACAAGGAATTGCAGATATGGTAGCAACCACAGTCAGGAATAAAGTTGCAAAAGAAATGCAGAATATTCCTACTGAAGTATCAGAGTTTTACTATCACGTTAAAAAAGGAGGGAGTTATAAAGACTTCGTACCACAACACTTAGAAACTGATTGGAATGACGCGGATATGTCAGACCCTGATACACAAGTTCTAGCCATGAAGCAATATCTAGCCTTACAGGGATTAGATAATGAAGAGATTGCAACTGAGATTGACGAGCTTGTAGAAAGTGGGAAAATCTCGGGGAGATCAGAGAAGGCTTCCGTGGCCCTGGCTAAGAAACAGACAAAAGATGCCGCTACTCAAGCTGCAGCTGACAAACAAAAGGCAGCTAAAGATGAAGAAGATAGGCAAGCAGAGATTGACGGTATCAATAAGATTATCGACGACTCTAAAGAAATTGCAGGTTTCGAATTAGACGACAAACGTCGTGCTGGGTTCAAAGACTACTTATTCAAAGTGAATAAGAGAACAGGTAAAACACAGATGCAAGAGAACATGAATGATGACGAACGTAGACTCAAGATAGCATATCTTGATTTTGTTGAGTTCTCTAAAGATGATCTCGAAGCAGAGGTAAAGACCAAATTAACTCGTAAAAGAAAGAAAGCACTTTCCAGACATAAAGACACCAACATGCAAGGTGGGGGAAGAAAATCTTTAGATCAGAAAACTAAAAAGAATGATGTGAAGAAGATTAACTTTCCAACTATTTTTGGAGGTGGCAATATTGATGTAGAAGATTAAAAAACTATTGAATTATGTTTCAACAACAAGTATCACCATTACAATTGCACAAACTACGTGCATTGCCGTCAGGTATGACAGAGGCGGATCACCTGTCTCAAGCTTATTTGACTGAGCCTGAGAGAATGGATTCTGTACTTGCGTACGCATTCGGAACGCAAAATGAGAATGTAATCTCCATGCTAACAGGAGGTATCGGTAACACCCGATACGTAGAAAACAGAGAATATCAGTGGGAGCTACACGGGCAAACTGAACGCGCTATCGTTGTAACTGGAGGAGACTCTGGTGCTAACATTGGTAAGAACGGATTCCCTTTCAAGTTCCGTATGGAAGAAGGTATCTTCATGGTATCTGACAACCTTGTATCAGATGACGGAACTATGTTGCGTGTATCTAATGTACAATTTAACGGAGAGGCGTACCTGTTTACAGCCGTTCTAACCGATCCAGACCCAACTGCAACTATCGATGCATCTCAGCTAGCAGCTGGAGCTCGTATGTCTAAAGACTTCTCAACTGTAGAAGAATTCTCTAACAAAGGAGGAGGAACTGACTACGTTGCGCCGATGGTACTCAAAAACCAATTAACAACATTGCGTAAGCACTATGCGGTATCTCGTTCTGCTGCTACTGATGTTATGGTTGTTGAGTTGTTCTCACCAGATGGTCAATCTACTAAGATGTGGACTAAGCTAGCTGAGTGGACTGCAATGTCACAATGGTACAAAGAAATTGATCGCTCTATGATCTATACAAAATACAACAAAGACCCACAGGGTGTTGTAAGATTGCAAGGAGCAAACCAAAGACCGGTATACCACGGAGCTGGTATCCGTCAACAAATCTCTCCAGCTAACAAATTGTATTACTCTAAACTTACTTACGAAGTGCTAGACAACTTCTTATTAGACTTGTCTTACAACGCTTCTCGTTGGGGTGGAGATCACAATTTTGTGGCTCTTACAGGAAAGATGGGTATTCGCGAATTTAACAACGCAGTTCTTGAGAAACAAAAAGCTCTTGGAATTACTGTTACTGACGCTGGTACATTCATCACTGGAACTGGAGACAGTTTGACTTTAACAGGTCACTACAAAAAAGTAGAATTCTTGAATGGTATTTCACTTACTGTAAAAGAATTCAACCCTTACGATGATATCGTACGTAACAGAACATTGCACCCAACTTCAGGTAAGCCTATCGAATCTTATAGATTCACTATCTGTAACTTCGGTACTGTTCGTGGAACGGCAAACATCCGTAAGGTAGCTAAGAAAAATTCTGAGAACGCTATGTGGTATGTAGCAGGTTCTGTAGATCCTTTTGGAACTGTAACGAATTCTCTTAGCGCAATGAGATCATCTGGACTTGATGGGTACGAAGTACACTTCTTGTGTGAGGTAGGAATCCAAATGCAGGATCCAACTTCTTGTGGTGAGATCATTATGAGATTGAACTAAAATATTAAGTTTGTGTCAGAACTTAATGCTTATATCTTGTGTTGTAGGGGTCTGTAAAAGGACCCCTAATACAACACAAAAACCTTTAAAGACAACAACACATGGAAAGAGTAATTAATTCACTAAGTGATATTGACAGATCACAAACAGTAGCATTAAAGTTGCTACGTGTAGATCCGCTGATCAAACTAAAAAAGTACAACGGAGCACACACTCTACTAGGCCCAAGTCTAGGTAAAAGAGGGTTGCCTGTAACCGGTTTAGTAGAACCTCATGAAACACTGGAAGGTGCGAAAGTTGAAGGTACTAGACCACAAATGGAAAAGATCCTACAAATGGAACCAGGGACACTGCAAAGATCGTCACCGTTCTGGGGAACTTACCAAATTAGAATAGGCTCTGACGAGCTGAGACTAGAACTTAATGATGACCAGGACTTGTTAAAGTACCTATTCTTAAGAGCTCAGTCTAACGTTGCAATTGGATTAAAGGATGCAGGTTCTAGTGCAAAGCACGAATTTGTTCTTTACTCTGATGAAGAAGAAGCTAGCTTAGCGGCTAAAGAAGGAGGATATTTGCGTAAGGCTTATAGATTAGCAGACGATTTGGATGCTGAGACTAAAGCTGAGATTTTATCTATCTACGGTATGGTAGTAAGCACTACTAAGATTAGTACCATAGAGACTAAGATCAACGAGCAGATTGCATCTGATGCTAAGAAGTTCTTAACCATTGCTGATGATCCAGCCCTTAAACACAAAGCTTTAATTAGAAGATGTTTAGACGGAGGAGTTCTTCACCTAGAAGATGGTGTTGTTAAGCATGGGGAAGTTGAGGTAGGAATGACAATTCCATTAGCAGCTATCGCTGTTTCTAAGAACAAGCCTCTAGAAACTATATTGAAAGCTAAATTGTCAGGAGACATGGAGCTTATTAAAGAAGCGTTGTCCGGAGTTAAAAAGACAACAACTAAAAAGTAATACATGACAGGGTCAGAATTTGTAGCAAGAGTTAAAGTAAGATTGAATAGATTAGATTCTAATTCATACTCAGACATCCTCCCAGAGGAGATACTGTTCTTTGGTTCTGATGCACTCAAGAAACTTACTGTACGATTGTACAGAGGGCAGATTGACGCTAAGACCCCGCCAGAAGGAATTGCTTTATATTTAGCAAGTGTGGACGCGGTAACCCCGGAGGTCCTTCTTGTAGAGAATAAAGTAGCCATACCAAGCGATTTCCTCCTTATCAAGGATATGGAGGTTTTCGTTAAGGTAGATCAGGAGTCAGGATGGGTACCCGCAAGGTACTTGACTACTAGAACCTCTGTTAGTAAGTTGACAGATCCGTGGTCTAAGTCATTTCCAGACAACCCTGCGTATGAGTTGGTAGAAAATAATATTGTATTTCCTATCAGCAATGAGGAGTTTGTATGTGAGAAAATCAAGGTGGAATATTTAAAGAAACCTGATGAGCTTACTACAAGTTCTATTATAGAATTTCCATTCGAGGATGAGCTAGAAAGTGAGACTACCACTCTAATTCTGGAGAACCTAGAATCAAGGAGATTATCAACACAGCCAACAGTTTCTAAAAGTTAAATAAATAATTAATTAAAATCGTATTAACATGAGAAATTATGTATCTAAAATGTTAGTAGGCCAAGGAGTAGCGAACGTTGCTACTACAGATGATCTAGATATCCATTCTGTAGCAGACGGTAAAGTAGCTATCTTTGACTGGGACGCTCCTAGCGATTCCTCAGTAACCGCAGCTACTAAACTAATAGGCGTTGTTAAAGGAGGATCAGCAGGTCAAATCATTGCTGGACCATTCCCTAAAGCAAGTTTAAAAGTATTCCGTAGAGAGTACTCAGCGGGAAGACAACAAAAAGGGACTTTACAAGTTACTTCAGTACCTGGTACTGATGCTGTAGGTTTAGCGGTAGTATTTAAAGTTATCTATCACCAAAACTTATCTATCGTTCCAAATCAAATCAAAGCCTTTACTTGGTCTGTACCAATCGATGATGCTGATGCAGCAGGTTCTGCTTCAGATTTCGCGGCTAAGATCAAAGCTGGATTAGACGCGGCTATTGCAGCTGACTCTGATAAAATGGTTTATTTTACTGCTGCTATTTCTGGAGACACAATCACTTTTACAGCAAAAGAGATGGAGTCTGCAAAAGAGTACAACGAGATCGATCGTCCAGAGCAACTTATCTTTGAATTAGCAGCTACTGCTAAAGTAATCAAAGGTGGAGTTGTTTATGAAGATTCTTTCTCTCAAGGTTCTTCTTACGATAAGGGAGAGTACACTCTAGTTGATCAATCTGTTACTCCAATCATGGCGAACGGAACTGAATCTCACGTTAAGTGGATGGAAGATCAGCACATGGGTCGTTTAGGTTTCTCTGATCGTAGAATGTGGAACGACACTAAAAAGTACAAGTATCAAGCACAAGATGGTGCTACTTATGATTACTTGATCTTAAGTGCTGACTTGCCTTCTGAAGGTGACTTGCAAGACACTATGAATTTCCCTGTAGGATGCGTTATCGCTTCTACTGAGGCGACTACAGCAGTGCTAGCAACTGACTTAGAAACCGTTTTAGGTTCTGGTGCAGTGATCACTCAATAAGCTTTAAACAAGTACAATAATAAAAGCCCGGCTCTATGTCGGGCTTTTTTCTTATATTTATAGTTATGAAAGCAATAGAGGTAATTTACAATCTTAGGGATAATTTACAGAAAGCTGGGAGCTCTATTCAAGATGCTACTGACCAGCACCTCATGTTTATGATTGATGAAGCTAGAGCTACTCTAGCCTCTCAACAAATGACTGCATCAGGTAACTTAGTGCAAATGTCACAACTTCTAGATGTAACCCCTAAAAGAACTACCGATCTAGGTAAAGTAACTAAGAAGTCGGTGTACTCCGCTGATATAGCTTTGCCTTTATCTTCTAGAGATAAGCTGTCTATTTTTACAGTAGGCCCAACTGATGGTAGTCTTTCATACACTCAAATTTCTTTTTCCCAACTAAGAACTGCTTTCTACCGTAAGTACACTGCTAACTCCCCTAAGTGGTTACTTGTAGAAAATACAATGTACTTCTTTAACTTACCAAGTACAGGAGGACAAAATAGAATACGTATTCGAGGAGTATTTGCTAGACCTATCGATATAGCTATAGCACAGAACGAAGTTACAAAGCTAAAGCCTTTTGATTTCGAATATCCAGTATCCCTAAAGGATCTTCCTACTATTTATCAGATAGCAATGTCATCAGATATGTCATGGGGAGACACTGCAATTTCTAGTATAAATGCCGCTCGAAACAAAGGTAATCAACAACAAGAGCTTATAAACGCATTAAAGAATCTAGGAAATGCCCAAGTACAAGAAGAACCAAGTTAGTCTATTAGACACTTATGCACATTATAAAAAGAACATAAGTAATCCTATAAGCTATAAAGAACACAAACAAGTTCTAGAGGCTTATGGAGATGTTATGGCAGACTTTATACTTGAGGGTAAGGACGTAAAACTTTACAGAGGTTTAGCAGTATTAGGCATCAGAAAAATCAAACAGAAATATTCTATAGACGGCCCTGCTACTATGAGGGAAAATAAACTAGTAAAGAAACTGAATACACATTCTGACTTCTTTACTTCTTTTGTATACTGGGCTAGGCACTATACCACTATCAATATGAGAGGGTGGTATTTTATATCTGCGCGAAAGATAAAGCTGAGATTAAAAGATATTATGGAAGCTCCTAATGGACATTCTATATATCCCGAAAAATCTTCTATTGCGCTTAAAAAAGGAGGCGAACTTAAATTGAAAATGAAGAAACTATTATGAATTACGATCCAATTGAAGTTGTTATAGATAAGACCATAAGAACATTCGGACTTAGAGAATGGGCCTATGACATAGAGGACATGGCGGAAGACATTGCAGAAGCTCTTAAATTGATTGGAGCTAGTAAGGTATACGCTGTTAGAACTGTAGATAGAACTATAGAGGGTAGAGTAGTAGTTTTACCATTAGACTGTGAGAATATAAAAGAGGTACAACCTAAAGATTGTTATTACAAGGAAGAGGGGAACTACCTGGTTATAGATAAACCGGACGGAAGCGTAGTAAGTATTACTTACCAGGCTCTTCCTATCGATGCTAGAGGATATCCTTTAGTGCCGGACAATGCGCCTACGCGCGAGGCTATTATGTGGTACTTAGCTAAGATTCTGATCTTGCAAGGTAACATCACTAAAGTAGGTTATGGTATGGCTGAGCAAGAATGGCAATGGAGATGTGGATCAGCCAGAGCTGATATGAATGCATTAAGTGTACAGGATACAGAAAGATTGTACCAAAACTTTGTAAGACTTAATCCATTGAAGGATCAGTGGGCTAAGAACTTCGTAGGACTTGGTAAACCTAACACTTTGAACAGAGATAAATTAAAGACTAATTACGGATATATTCCTTCACTATGATAGATTTTAGCAAGGGAATATTTGGAGCCGGATTCGAAGGTATGATACCGGACGGATTTTACAGAGAGGCTTGGAATATTCGAGGTACATCAGGAGCTAGAAAGACACTAGAGGGTAATTCTAGGATACCAGCAACAGACTCTTTAGTAGTCAACGGATCTTGTATAATAGAAGATGAAGTTATTATATTAGGTTCTACTACTACTGGGGACGATACATACAGCTTTATAGGAGTAATCTACGAAGATAACACCTATGAAGAACTTGTAGCTACATCAGGTTTTACCTACGATGTTCTAGGTATAGTTGAGCCAATTATGGTAGAAGGTAGAGTAGACTGGGAGAAGAATAGACTTATCTATTTTTCTACAGACCAGGGTGCTAGACGTATAAACTTAGGGCCTGCAGGAGGACAGTCTCCAATAGCAACTAACCTAGGTCCTGACGTGTTTGATAAGCAGACTTCATTGTTTTTGGAGTACGAATTACCTATAACAAAGTACAAAGGAGAGACTCTAGGAGGATCTTTGAATTCTGGTGTTTACCAGTTCTTCGTACGACTTGTATCTGAGTCAGGAGCCTCTACATCATTTGGATTAAACAGTGGTGTGATATCTGTGTTCCAAGATTTTTCAGGTTCTCAAGTACAGGACATACAAGGTAACGAGCCACAAACTCCTACATCTAAAGCTATTAATCTAGAGATTCAGAACCTAGATACTACTTTTGATTTCTTTCAGATCGGTATTCTTACTTATGTAGGATTAGCCAATACGCCTGTGGTAACTGTAACAGAAAAGCTTGCTCTTACTAATGAGGTAGAGTCTTACACTTACAGGGGAGCAATCGATGATGTCGATACTCTTACTCTGATAGAACTCATTGCTTCTGGTGTAGCTTATACATCTGCTAGACTTATAACTCAAAAGGATAGTACTCTTCTTATTGCAGGACCTAAAGAAGCTGAACAGCCAGACATAGATTGGTTTGCAATGGCTGCTAATATAGAGTCCAAGTACGAAGTTCAGGATATGGCATATTCTGATAATGTTAATGTGGATGTAAAGAATCCGGACGAGTACGATCAAAGAAGAATAACAGCTACTGTAAATATAAATACACCCCGTGGAAGTTATGCGGATCCTAGTACTATAGCCTCTAAGAGAGGGTACAGGAGAGGAGAGATATACTCTTTTCAATTTACTCCTGTGTTTGCCTCCGGGGTTTTAGGACCAACCGTACATATACCAGCAAGAGATACAGGTTCTAATAATGAAGATTACCCAGCTCAGAACAATGTGCTAGGTACTCATT
>Ga0206684_1000362_pt1 | contig 17766 bp, 8 predicted proteins | sample M210012015metaG_FD_155467 | JGI IMG/M metagenome (GOLD analysis project Ga0206684, IMG submission 155467) | Ammonia-oxidizing marine archaeal communities from Monterey Bay, California, United States - M2 100m 12015 | ecosystem: Environmental > Aquatic > Marine > Intertidal zone | place: USA...
TCAGAGGGTCTTTATGCTAACGACCAAGTTACTTTCACCGACCAGTACGGGATACGTAGCTACGTCAACTTCACCTACTTGCTGCAACCCATCCCTCGAGGCAATCTCGCTGTGGTCGAAGTGGTTCTGACTGACCACACCAACACTTCTCTGGCAGATTTCCTCGGAACCTACGTCCTTGAACTCAACGGGACCGAGGAGTGGAACATCACCGACCCCTCCCTGCCTAGACTTGATGTCTCTTTCACGCCTCCTTGGGAGTCCTTCGCTGGTGACTACAGCTGGATTCTGAACTACTCAGGTTCGACATGGTTACAACCCGCTCTAGCGGTAGATGTTATTCGGATTCAGGGCAGAGCCAATGCAACGGTTCAACTCGGTTCCGATTGGACAACAAGAGGCACTACCAATTGGGTGGCTGGGTTCGCCAACGACATCTTCCACGACACCCCAATCCTCGGTAACAATTCATCCGTCGTGGTGCAGCTGCTGGTGCCATCCAACCTCCCTCCGGCTCCCGATGGCTCCCCTGCCCCTCCTGTGGTCCATCGTCTGGCTTCGGACTGGATCGACAACACTACCGGCGGCTACAACCTCAGTTTCCAGATGCCCTCGGGTGTCGGCTCCGGGGTGTATGATCTCAGGGTGCTCCTCGATTTTACTCTGAACCCCCCTTCTGGCGGCTATTACTTCAAGGTCGAGGATGATGCCGTCTACGACGCTGGAATACAGACCGAATTCGTCGTGGAAGCTGTACCTAGCGCCCTCATTGTCGTAGCAGGCTCGACCATGAGGGTGAACGCCACCATCACAGATGTTGAGGATGACTCGCTGCTGCAGGGAATACTGGCTAACATCTACTTCGACTGGGGCGGGCCTTCTCAGGTGATAATGGAGAACCAAACTACTGGGGCCGATGGCGTAGCTACATTCAATCCAGTGATTCCCGCCGATACAGTTCCTGGATACTATTCTATCCGGGTGCACGCGCCAGATGACAAGTCGGACAATCTCACTGTCGTTGGTGCAGGGAGGTGGTTGGGCAACGAAAGCTTCGTCAATCTCACTGTCCAAGTCTCGAGCTTTGTCGAGATAGACAGTATACCACTTGAGGTCACAGCCGGGCAGACGTTTACGATGAGTGGCAGAGTAATCGACGCTGTGGATGGCAACAGGAGCGTTAACGGCCCGATGGCAGTTGAGGTATTCTTCCTCGCCGACTCAAGTGAGACCCTCGTCAACAGCGCCACCACAACGAGCAATGGTTCGTTCACAGTATCGGTCCCAACAGACCCGCTCGGAAATGGCGTGACCAGCGGCGTCAAGACTGTGGTGGTCAGTGTCATCAATGGCAGTACACCGTTCTACCTCACCGGTACTGGAAACGCATCGATACTGGTTCGCGGTGTGACTCAGTTCGTCGATAAGAGTCCAATCATCAATACGGTGGCTGACCGTGGCTCATCAATCAACTTCGGTGCACGACTAGTCGAGTCAAGCGACAATGACAGACAAATTGGCAACGCGACAATAGGGGCGAAGTTCCACGACACTTGGTTGCCTGAATTCCAGAGCAACGGCGCTGGAGTAGTCAACTTCTCGTTCGCAATACCGCATTCTCACCCGCTTGGGCTGATAGCCATCACGCTGTTCTTCAACGGTTCTTCCACATTGCACTCAACTGCTACCACCATCACGACCATCACTGTCAGATCTCCAACTAATCTGACTCTCGACCCGATAACCGACAACCCCGCCGCCGGGGACTTATTCACAGTCAGTGGCACGCTGACGTCCAGTAACGGCAGCGCCATCTCCGACCGCAACGGCAATGCTCTTTCATATGCATTGATATTCAACATCGATGGCCAGAGCAACACATTCCATACTCATAGTGTGTCAGGAGGGGTGGCTCACTGGAGCACCGAGATTCACCTCGACCTCACCTTCCCGCGGGGGTCCCACGACCTGATGGTAACTTATACTCCAAATGTGAACTATTTCAGCTCAAGCACCGACAACTCAACCTTCGACAGTCGCGGCTACTCGCTGCTGACCATAGACGACCCTCAGGACCTCGATCCGGACAGCAGGACCATCAGAGGTGACGTGATTAGTGTGAATATCTCGCTGATTGACAACGCCGGACAACCGATTGTAGCAGAATCGGTCGACATCCTGATTGACGGTGTCTTCGACTGGAGAGGATTCACTGACATTAATGGGACCATGAATGCCGTACTTAGCGTTGATATCATGAGAGATCCGGGTCCGATGACGATTTCTGCCGAGTTCGCAGGAATCAACGGCACAACCGGACTCCTCGGTGACGAGACGTGGACCCGGGTCATCATCCTCGCTCCGACCGAGCTGGAGATTACTTCTATCACCGGTTCAGCCATAGCTGGCGAGAGTGTGACCTTCAATGGCACCCTGCTTGATGAGCACGGGCAGTTCTTAGTGCACGGGAGCAATCCTTGGGGCGGGATAATTCACTTGGATATCGATGGGGTAACCGTCGGTCCGGTGTACTCCACGCAGTCCAACGCCAACACAGGTGAGTGGTCGATTACCTATGACCTGCCCCTAGACGTCGACTACGGTATGCACACTGTCACAGTGAGATTCCTCGGAGGGTTCACCTGGGTCGATCCGATGGGCCAGGGCGACTCGCTCAATCCCGAGTACTACCTGCCCTCGTCGTACACCGAGGTGTTCAACGCCATTCAGACCTCACAAGTCGTCCTGACAACACCGCCCGGGGAAGTCGACCGAAACGAACTGCTGCTGATTGAGGGCATGCTCACCGACGGCTCGGGAAGGATGCTGCCCAACAGGAATCTTCAGGTCTCTATGAACGGTGAGTTCCTGACTGGTCTGTCAGTGGACGAGAATGGGACCTTCAGCTTGTACATACCCGTGCCTCCGGACATGGAGTTGGGGCCACGTATCGTTCTGATTACATATTCAGGTGAGGAGTTTGTTATGGGATCCAACTCATCGACTATCTTCACTGTCTACGGGCCAGTGGAGATATCGGTTGTCCAGCCTCAGGCTGTAGCCGTGAATGATCCTCTGATGCTCAGCGGGACGGTGAAGGACAACCTACCTGGAGGCTGGCTCGCCAACCACTCGCTACAGATATTCGTCGATGGCATACTAGTGGGAATAACCAGCTCCGATGAGAACGGGGAGTGGGCATATCTGTGGACAGTATCCGACTTCCTTGAGGTCGGCAATCACACTCTGACCATCAGGGCACCTGAACAGGGCTACCACAGGATGGGGTCCACGGAAACGATTCTGATTATCGCGTATCACACAGGAATGACGTTACAGGTCGATTCACCTGTCGTCACCAGAGGGGGCTCGTGGAACTTCACTGGGCGGCTTTTCGACGAGGATTCGACCGGTCGCCCTGGACTTGAGGACAGGGAGTTGACGATGCGACTCGATGGCGAAGTAGTGGGGACCATCACCACTTCAATTGATGGCACGTTCAGCTACACCTATGACCTCGGGTACGCTATCGCACGCGGGCCTCATAACATCGCTTTCGCTTTCTCAGGTGAGACCTACTATCTACCGGCCCAGTACAATGTCACTGTTTACACTAGGGCTGACATTGAAATCGAGGTGTTCCCCAATAACCTCGACATTATCCGAGGAGATCCCTACGCCAAGATCAAGTTGCAGGGGCGGATACTAGAGATAGGCGGCGAGTCAAACATCATGCACAACATGACGATCTCGTTGAATTGGGAGAATCTCTTGCTACCGCTGTCAGGTAGTCCTTGGGAAGATGACGGGACCGAGCACTTCAACCTAGCCACGAATGCCATTCAAACCATGCCCCCCGGACCACTGACTCTGACCATCAAGATTGAGCCCGACAGCTCTAGGTACCTCAATGGCGCCTCTCTTGAAGTTGAAGTAATAATCTTGATTTCCGTGGTCTACGACTTCAATCCAGATTCCCTGTATGTTGCCAAGAATCAGAGGCTGCTGTCCGGGTCAATCAACGTCACAGCGCTTGATACCGGACAGGTTGTGCCTGACTTCCCACTGTCGGCTTATCTCGTCAACGGAACCTGTGACAACAGGCAGACATCACACTTCACTAGGGTTGGGCTCACTGACCAGAACGGCCTGTTCGTGTACCAGTTTGAGGCGTACACAGGACTCCCTTCATTCTACAACCAGACGTTCTGGGGTGAGCTGCGGGTATGCTTCACTACCGACTCTGACTTCGTCGATCCGGTTAACAAGACATGGCCACCTATCTTCCGCGACGGGCTCGATGTAGAATATGAACAGCAGACAGGTGAGTCGTTCGGTTTCTCGACCATTCTCGTTGCCGTACTCATCGCTCTCGCTCTAGTGGCCGGAGCGGCAATGCTGATGCGCAGGCGTAAGCAGGCCGCCATCGACGAACTCTCTGGAGTGTTCAGTTACACTGCAGAGCTCCTAGCGGCTGGCGATGAGGTCAGAGAAGCCATCTTCAATTGCTATGAGAGCCTGTGCCAGATACTGATGCGCAGAGGGTTCCTACGCAGGGACTTCGAGACTGTCCGTGAGTTCGAACTGGCGATTCGTAACGCTCTCCCACTCAGCGAGCAGGCACTGGTCGCACTGGACAGGATTTTCGAGGAGGCTAGATACTCCAGCCACGTTCTAGGGGAGCCGCATCGGCAGAACGCGCAGATGGCACTGTCCACCGTACTGCAGGAGATAGACGAGCTGCAAGAGGTCCCGGAGCGCGACTCGTACATCGTCGATGATGGAATCAGATGATATCCAGGCTCAACTCACCTTCCGACCAAACGGCCCTAGTTAGGGCCCTGTCTTCAGGCAGGGTGAACTGCCTCATGATGCCACCAAAACGCTCTGGCACGATGAGCCTTACTAACTCCCCTTGTTCACTCGCAAGTCTCTCTACTACTAGGCCTTCGGGAATGGCCGAAGGTAGAGGGATGTTGATTTTGTCAGCTCTCAAAGAGCCGCCCAGTTCTGCCAGCATCTCTTCGAGCGGCTGAATATCCCTAGCTAGGGACTTGGCCGTCTCGATTGGCTCAGAGATGTCGGTGACAACTCTGGCATGCTCACTACGAACTTCGTCTAGATGAGGTAGATCAGCGAGGAACTCCTCGTGCATCTGCTCAGCTCCGACATCAAGCCCTGGGGTTGTGGTACTAAGCGGACCCGGGGCGTGCCCGCTGGCGCCGCGCATCTCTACCTGTACCCTCGACCACTGCATGCTGAATCATCACGAGAGGACGCACTCGGATGAACCCATTGCTCACTCAGAGTGCCTAGCCGGGTCGGGGTATTTCTTGAAAAAGCGCTTAGTATGTCTCGCAGTCCGATTCGAATCGACCGATTCGACGACATGGACGCCATCTGGCATACAGATCTTGAATCCGCGCTGCATCAATCGCTTCTCGAGCATTACTACCAACGCACGGTCAGCTGCTTTCCTGATTGGTCTGCCAAGGGCTTGCATTAGCCTGTTTACGGCAGGTTGGGAACTGGCATACCTCCACGCCCGCGCACTGCCATACGAATCCTCGTAGTAGTCCTTCAGAGCATCCTGCCGGGCACTCGGTGGAGGCAACGGCAGGCCGATGCAGACCACCGCGTCGAGAATATTCTCCGGATAGTCCACACCTTCTGCAAGCTTACCTCCTAGAACTCCGGCGAGCAGAGCAGGGGTTTTTGAACGCCTCAATTGGTGTAACTTGTCGACCATTCTATCCATCTCCTCCTTCGAGGCCCCCGAACGCTCTTCCAATAGTTGGCGACTCCGCACTATCCAATCATCGTCCTCTAACACTATCTGCTCAAGCATGGCGTAGCTCGGCGCGAATACGGCAACGTGTCCTGGCGTCTCGCGCAGGACGGAGTGGATGTGCTCGCGAATCCTAGCGGTGTTCTCTTCACCCCGATCAGCGTACCGGCTGGTGACGTCCTTCGCAATCAGGACCGGCCTTCTTTCAGTGAGGAAGTGGGAGGTATACTCCTTGACTATCGAGACTCTGTCTTCAGGGACTTTGAGCAGGTCGTAGTACATCTGAGGAGGGAACAAGGTCCCGGACATCATGACGGCACCTCGACATTCGTCAAGGAGACCTCCACTGACCACTCCTGGGTCCAGTAGATGAGTGGTCAGCCTGTGTTCCTCATCCCCTAACTTGTCGTGGACAAGTGCGAAAGCAGGGCTGTCATGGTTCTGTACGCAGGTTTGCAGTAGGACGGCCAGCCTCATACAGGCTGTTTCTTCCTCAATCTCTTCGGCTTCCTCGTCTATGTCCACTTTTATCGTCTGCAGCATCTTGACTAGTGCGTCTAGCCCAACAGCTCGCTCGATGCCCTCGGCCAGTATTGCCGAGACTCGATCTAAAAAGTCCGTCATCGAGACCCTCTGGTCATCAGTCCTGCTCGAGGCCAAGCCACCGTCTATCTTGGCGAACCACTTCGGCAACTCATTCCCCAGTCTGCGCATTGTCGCCTTTGATTTTCTGAGACGATCTAATTCTGCATTGTTAGAATCAGCCTCAACCCCAGTAAGCGTTGCACCTTCTGACTGCGTCCGCTCAGTATGCTCTTCAATTTCATAAATTGCATCTCTGATTACCTTCATCGTGATTCTGCGTTCGAATCCTCTGCGAATCCTGTCAGGGAGGTTGTGCGCCTCGTCCACCACTAGCAGCGTGTTCTCCAGACCTATGCTCATCGCCGTTAGGGATGAGTCTCTGACAGCCTCTACGAAGACGTGGTTGTAGTCGCAGACCACGACATCGGCAGACGAAGCCGACTCCCTCGCTGCCTTCCAAGGACAGATGCCGTGAGGTAACTCCTCATCACGCCCTTTGCACATCGAGACTAACTCGTCGACGTGCAAGGGGTCGCGAAGTATTCGGGGACGGATTAGATCGGCATCAGACAGCCATGGCCTGCAGGTGCGCGTGCCGCGCTTCTCTGCACACAACCTAGAGAACAGCGCCCTGTGCTCGTGTCGAATTTCGTTGATACACATCCCCTGTTGACCTATCAGATCTACGAGCCTGACCTTCGAAACGTCAGGCCCGAGCCTCTCGTTAATCTTGCGAACGGTATCTACTACTATCTTGTGCTGTGACTGACGCCCCGTCAGGAACATAACCACTGGAGGGTCGTCCGAACTCCTCGCGACCTCGATGGCCGCTGCCAAAGCCGCCGCGGTCTTGCCTATCCCGGTGGGCGCAGAAGCCAGCAGGAAGCCACCTGCTCCAAGAGAGGAAATACCGTCACTAATCATCTCGCCCTGCGCGTCCCTGAGGGACTCATGGGCGACGAATCTCCCTGCATCGGCTGACGAACCCCCTCTCATAGAAGCAGTCCTGACGATAGACCGACCAAGAAGATTGGCCATCACTTGGTTATGATGGCCTCGGAATCGCGGCTGTCCAGAATCACCTTCATCGGTTCATCGAGACTGACATGACGGAGAGCTCCGGAGTCGGTCGACGCTTCGATGGAGTCTAGCCACTCCCAGTCGACGAAGTCATTGGCACCTATCGTTAGGTAACCGATGTTGAAGGTGATGATGTTCTGGAAGAAATGGGTCCCCTGTGAGGGCTCGACGTGGATATCCGTCATCGGTACTTCAACAATCGTCCTAGAGCCCATTATCTGGTCCCACTGTACTGGGATGCCCAGTGACGGGTCCGAAGATCCCCATCTGCCCGGTCCAATCAGTACATAGGGTCGTTCCTCAGCTCTGAGGGCGGCGTCTATGGCCTCTATCTTGTCCGGCAGGTCCATCGTACGCATCCTGTCTAGCCTTTCTGGGTGGACGTACACGACGTCCTTGATTCCCTCGATGACTCCGTTGCCCAGAGATTGACTACAGATGCACATCGCCTTGGAGCGATCAATCTCGGCCAGATCGATATCGATGTCCACGGACTCCTCCATCATCGGTCTGACCTGTAGGATGGCGAACCTCTGAGTTCCAGAGTCCTGGTCGATTGACATCGCGAACTCCAGCTCGACGGGCGATCCGATGTAGTTCTGGCAGGTGTTGAGCACGTGTCCGAGAATCTTCGACAGAGGAAACCGTCCGTGTTTGAGAACTGGGGCGAAGGTCACTACCCTCGGACCTCCATCGACTGCCACGGAATCAACGATGCGGTCGTCCGAGACCACGTAGGTAGAACCTACCAGCGCAAGGCAACCGTCTTCTTCGGCCTCGGCCAGACCGAGGTTCAGCAGGTTGCCTTCCTCAGTAGGGTGAACCGCTCCGTCCTCTTGCTCCATCGGAATAGCGAAGAAGCTGCGCTGCGAGGTGTCCAGAATCGCTTGATTACTGTGGAACTGGTGTATCCTCCGGGGTTGTCCCGGGCTGTATCTCAGGCACTTTCCTCCGGCCGAAACCTGACGACCCAAGCCGATGCAGATGGCTGCAATGCCGTCTTCGGCGACCAGAGGTTCGACTGGGTAGTGATTACGACTCCTAGCAGCCCCAGATATCATTGGGTAGAAGCGCCCGTTGACCTCGTCGCCAACCAGATCTTGGATTACCACTGCCATGCGCTCGTCCTCGATGGTGCTGGGCGTGGCAGCGACGTATGCCTTGGCCCCGCGGTGGTAAGTAGACGCATAGACGAGCTTAATCGCTTCAAGCAGTCTCCTGAGCCGGACTTCTAAGTCCGGGTGATCATTAGCCAGCATGTAGGTTGCGTAGACTCCCGCGAAGGGCTGATGGCTGGAGTCCTCAAGCAGGCTAGACGAGCGGATAGCTAGGGGCCACTTGGTCTGTTGCAGCATCACCGAGATTTCTCCGATTATCTCACCTGTGAATTCGGCTTCGAGAAATGCCTGATTGACTTCCTCGTTGCTGTGATCCTCGTGGGCGAACCTGCCGAGTTCATTGGCCTCGACAAACTCCTCGAAGACGTCTGTGCCAATTACCACTGACCTAGGAACCACGAACTCAACATCGGGAAAGGTATCACTCAATCCTAGGTCAAGCATCCGCGTGAAGAAGAATGCCAAGCCCCTGCCCTTGCCACCTAGGCTGCCTCTGCCAATCCTCTGGAATCCTGCCCCCGTTCGACTCGCGTCGTAGTCCCCGATAGTACGCATCCGAACCTGGATGATGTGATTCCTGACAGAATCGGCGAGATATTTCCTGACTCCTTCGGGGTTATCGAAGTCGCCAATCTTCTTCGGCCTCATCTCCGCCGCGAGGTAGAACTCCGAACGCGTCCTCAGCCAGTGCGAGAACTGGTTCCTCCCCGCATGATACTCTATCGACTCGATGGGCGCGTTCTCCATTCCGTGTATGAATTCCTCAAGATTTGACGCCCTAGTGACCTCGTTCCCATCGGGCATCCTGAAGACGAAGTCGCCGAAGTTCATTTCGTCGACCATGAACTCCTCTATCCTCCGGTACAGCTGTGTGTCCTCCTTGTGGAGGAAGCGAACACCCAGTGACTCAGCATCCTCCTTTAGTTCAAGATTCTTCGATTGGAACAGTATCGGCATGTAGCGATGCCCCTCCTGGGCATAGCTCACTAACTCTAGGCCAGCTGTGTCTCTCTGCCCACCTTGGTTTGGGAACTTACCATCAGTAAAGATCCCGATGATGTTGTTATGGTATCTGTCGATTATGGACTTGGCAGAGTTCATGTCAGATGCCAGTAGAATCTTGGCTCTGGCCCTCAGCCTCAGCAACTTCTCGTGCAGGTTCCCTCCCTCTCCCATAAGCCGCGTCGTCTGATTCACCAGCTGAGTGTAGAGCAGAGGGAGATAAGCGGAGTAGAATCTGCGACTGTCCTCGACCAGCAGGATGACTTGGACATCACCATCTCGCACATCATTCTCGACATTACGCTCGTCCTCGATCAGCTTACAGATCGACAACAGTATCCTGCTATCGCCTGTCCACACGAATATGCGATCGATTCCGTCACCTGCACTGAGGGTTGCTAATTCACGCGTGTTGTGACTCAACATGACCACAGGAAGGTCCTCGATTACACGCTTCGCCTCGGTCCCGAAAGCCTTGACATCCATCTCACCAACCCTCGCCATAGTGATGACAAGGTCGAACTCACGTGCACTTAGCAGTCTGAGGGCGTCACGTGCATCGGGACTGTGAATGATGCGGGGTGCCTGAGAGAGGTTCAGGTCGGAGTACTCCTCCTGCATTATTTCCGCTAAGTACCCCGATTCCTCTAGCAGATAATGGTCGAAGTGACTGGCCACAAGAAGCACGTCTCTGACTCTGAACGGCGTCAACCTCTCGAAGCGACTCCAGTCGGAGATTCCCTCGCCCATGACCTCGGATGAGAGCATCATGCATCAAAGTTCAGATTGTCATATCGAGGGGTGTCCCGCACGAAATGTGCGAGACGGTGTGTGTTGAATCTCAGAGAAGATGCTCCCGATCGGTCTTGTGAGGCTTCCCTCTGGAGCCTCTCGGGACATCACGGGCCTCATATCCGACTGCATCAGAGAGTCTAGCCCGAGCTCGCAGCCCTCCTAGGCCGCATAGCACAGGTTGGGCGAGGGGGCGTCGTCGACGCCCCCCCGCGTTTTTCTCGTGCATCCCATCATCGCTCAATCTCTCACCTCATAGAGCGTTCGAATCGTCATCGAATCGCGCACGTAACTCGTCCATGCGCATGGAGAGGACTTGGTCTACCGTAGCACTCTCCAGAGTTCCCTTGGCGATGTGCTCGCGGGCTGCCTGCCGCAGCACCGCAGCGATGGAATCGCCTCGCAGTTTGCAGAAATCCCGCATCCTCACAGTCAAATCGGGACCAAGGTCAACCTCGACTCTCTCTCCCATCGATGGCAGAGGCGAAGCGAGGTACCTACGGATAGCATTCCGAATCACGTCTGAGCGATTTCGCATGCCGTCGAGGCCCACTCGCTGATCAATCTCCAGCAGATGGTCCTCGGGGATTCTCAGCGATACCATTGGACTGATGCCGGCCACTTCGGGTTCCTCCTGAGTCCTGCAGACCCGGGGGGGGCACTTAACTGTATTGCAATTGAAAGACAAATGAAATGCAATGATTGCGAAACGGCTCCAAAATGTAGTGAGTATCGGCGCCGCCCGCTGTCCCGGCAATAGTGCGTTTCAAGGCTAAGTGTCCTGTCGAAGCCCCGCAGGGTCGGGCATGAAGGTCATCAACGATGCTATTCACGGACAGTTCAGACTGGACGGTGTTCGAAGAGAACTGCTTGGCACTCCGGAGATGAATAAACTCAGTCACATCAAGCAGTTAGGGTTGGCTCATCTGGTATTCCCTGGAGCTCATCATACTAGGTTCGAGCATTCCCTTGGAGTGTCTCACATCGCTGGAATGATGGCCGAATCACTGGGCTTGGATGAGCACGAGACCAATACAGTCCAAGCAGCAGCGATGCTCCATGATGTGGGTCACGGCCCCTACTCGCACACGCTCGAGCACATCCTGCATGAGCGTGGTGGGATGGATCACATGTCGATTACTGAAGGGATAATTCTCGGTGAGTATGATGTTCTGCGCGACGGTGAGCAATCATCAGTTCTAGAACGTCAGAGGGTGCCTGACATACTCGAGAGGCACGACCTAGACCCGAAGGAGGTTGCAGGTCTTATCCGGGGTCCGGGCGCGGGAGGTACTGAACGCTCGCTGACAGCATGGTCCGAGGGCCGTGAAGACTTCGTCGATAAGGACCTGACCCTAGCCCATCTGGTCCACGGACCTGTGGATTGCGACCAACTGGACTACCTACTCCGTGATTCACATTTCACAGGTGTCACCCACGGAATCGTGGATCACCGTCGCCTAATCATGTGCCTAGAGAGGCATGGAGGCGATATCGCCGTGGAGGAAGGTGGTCTGCCAGCGCTTGAGGGCATGATGATGGCAAGGGCGCTAATGTACAGTGCAGTTTACTTCCATAGAGTCACTAGGGTGACCGAGGTCATGCTTTCCAGAGCAGTAGAGCGTAGCTCGGATCAGATGCCAGAATCTTTGGATCTACAGCGCCGGGTCGACGCAGAGATATGGGAGGTCCTCGGAGGCGCCGGCGATTACGCTCAGGACATGATTCGCAGGCTGAAGTACAGACAACTGCTGAAGGTATGCTGCAGTCGCCGTAGAGAGGAACTCACTCCTCAACAGGTCGAACGACTGCTCGAGATTGCCACGAACCCGGATTCACGCAGGCAGTTTGAGGATGATCTGGCACACCGAGCCGGCCTGCTACCTGGATACGTCGCCATCGACGTGCCCAACGTCAAACTCCTCCTCGCCGAACCTCGAATGTCCCAAGTCGATGTCAGGATCGTAGGAGATGACGGACGCACGCGGTGGTTCCGTGAACATACTCCGATTGCCGAGGCTCTGAGGAACCGACAAGTGAGTCAGGCAGCAGTCTATGTGATTACTTTGCCAGGACACCTGTCGGATGTGGCGCAGTTGGCCGAAAGACATCTGTTCTCATGAGTTTTATCGGCCCCTACGGGGCCGTGTTGGACGTATATCTAGTTAGGATATTATTCAAAAGCCCCCCCTCGGTCGCGCAAGCGCCCGGTCCCTCAAATAGGAATCGTTCAAACCCCTTGGTGAACCAATGGATAGTACAATGAAAACAGTGTATGACAGCGTGATAGCGAGAGATCCGAACCAACCTGAGTTCCATCAGGCGGTGGAAGAGGTCCTAGACAGTCTAGTGCCTGTGATAAAGGCCAATCCAGAGTACCTCACAGTGGTCGAGGCCATCGTCGAGGCCGAGAGGATAATCCAGTTTCGGGTACCTTGGTACGACGACGATGGAGATCTCCACATCAATCGTGGATTCCGAATCCAGTTCAACAGTGCTATTGGCCCCTACAAGGGCGGCCTCAGATTTCACCCTAGCGTGAACCAGTCCATTCTGAAGTTCCTCGCTTTTGAGCAGCTCTTCAAGAACAGTCTGACGGGCCTTCCTATGGGTGGCGGCAAGGGTGGCTCCGACTTCGACCCTAAGGGCAAATCAGATGCCGAGGTCATGCGCTTCTGCCAGTCCTTCATGATGGAACTGTGGCGCCACATCGGCGCAGATCTCGATGTACCCGCTGGTGACATTGGTGTGGGTGGCCGAGAGATTGGCTACCTGTTCGGGATGTACAAGAAGCTTGCCAACGAGTTCACAGGAGTACTGACTGGAAAGGGGCGCTCATATGGGGGATCTCGGATTCGTCCCGAGGCGACCGGCTACGGATTGGTCTACTTCGCTCGAGAGATGCTTGCCACCAAGGACAAGAGCTTCGAGGGTGCCACGGTCGCCATCAGCGGCTCTGGTAACGTCGCCCAGTTCGCATGCGAGAAAGTTCTCGATCTCGGCGGCAAGCCGGTAACGATGTCCGACAGCAGCGGATTCATCTACGATTCGGCAGGAATCGACAGAGAGAAGTTAGCATGGATCATGGACCTCAAAAACAACCGCCGCGGCCGAATGAGCGAGTACGCTGACCAATTCGACGGAGTTGAGTACACTGCCTCCAAGCCGGAGCCCAATTTGAATGGACTCTGGGATACCAATGTCGACATCGCGCTACCGTGCGCGACTCAAAACGAGATTAATGGCGAGGAGGCACAGATGCTAGTCAACAACAAAGTCACCGCAGTCGCTGAGGGTGCCAATATGCCCTGCACACCAGAAGCTGTTGAGTGCTTCCATGCTAATGGAGTACTATTTGCGCCCGGTAAGGCGTCGAATGCCGGAGGAGTGGCAACCTCTGGATTGGAGATGAGTCAGAACAGCCTACGTATGAGTTGGTCTCGAGAAGAGGTCGACCAGAAGCTCGAGGACATAATGGTGAATATCCACAAGAACGCATTTGAGACCGCCGAGAAGTACGGCATGTCAGGCAACTACGTCGCAGGAGCAAACATCGCTGGTTTCCTCAAGGTTGCCGAGGCCATGCAGGCACAGGGAATGATCTAGATAATTTCTCAGCGGCCTCCACGCGGCCGTTCTCCTTTGCCATCAGGAACGTATCCATATCCAGTATCTTCATCCACCAATTCTTGGTGGGTTTGCTCTGACACCTCATCTTCGTGTATCGAAGACAGGAACTTCTTGAGCCGTTCAGTCTGAGGGTTCTCTATGATTGATGAGGGCCCCTCCTCGGCCACAATCCCCTCATCTAGGTATATGATACGGTCAGCAACGTCTCTTGCGAAACTGATTTCGTGGGTTACGATGACCATAGTCATGCCCTCGTCAGCCAGTCCTCTGATGGTGGCTAGAACCGAGCCTATTAGTTCGGGATCCAAGGCGCTGGTCGGTTCGTCGAACAGCATAACCTCGGGACGCATCGCGAGAGCCCGGGCGATAGCTACCCTTTGCTTCTGTCCACCAGAGAGATTTCCGGGGTACGCATCGACCCGATCAAGAAGGTCAACACGCTCGAGAGCGGACATCGCTATCTCTTTGGCCTCATCTTTACTCATCTTTCTGACATGTCTCAGACCTAGTGTCACGTTGTCGATGACCTTCAGGTGTGCAAACAATTCGAATGACTGGAAAACCATCCCAATTCTTGATCTGACATCGTTGATATCAGCCCCAGGGGTGTTGATGTGCTCGCCGCGCAGCCGCACTATTCCTTCAGTAGGCTCGATAAGTCGGTTGATGCACCGCAGCACAGTCGACTTACCGCTTCCTGAGGAGCCTATGATTGCCACTGATTCCCCTTCGTTTACCTCGAACGATATTCCTCGGACGGCATGGACCCCTCCAGTGTAGGTCTTATGCATGTCAGTGACACTCAATACATTATCTGGCAATCATGCACCTCCTGAAATTCCAAGCCCAGGTATCTTCGACTTGTTCTCGAGATACCTCAAGATCAGAGCCAGTGTCCAAGTTACAACGAAGTAGGATACCAGTACCATGCCGTAACCCCAGAAGAGTTGGAATGTTACGGCGTTGATCAATCGCCCCTTTCTGGTTAGTTCAGCGTATCCAATGACCATTGCGAGTGATGAGTTGAGCACGAGATTGACCATTTCATTACCCATGGGAGGTATGCAGATTCTAATCGCTTGAGGCATGATGACTAACCCCATAGTCTGCATATAGTTCAGTCCAATGCTCCTACCTGCCTCCATCTGTCCTGAGGGAATCGCTGCGATAGCACCGCGTATAGTTTCACACTGGTATGCTCCGGAGTTCAGGCCAAGAGCGAAGATGGCGCTAACACATGCCCGGTCCGATAGAATCGTATCTCTGATGTAAACTAGTAAGAAATTCGTTTCACCATCGAGGAACGCGGCAGCTGGATCTCCTAATAACTTACCAAATTGTACCCCGAAGTGAATAAACATGAACTGTACAATCAAGGGAGTATTGCGAAATAGATCGGTGTACACGGTTGCAACAGCATTCAGTGGCCTTGTTGCCCAGAAATCCCACTTCAAGGTGATACCACGGAATGGTAGGTGCACCTCCCTCTTGAGGAAGAATTTCCTTGTGGTCAGGAATAACAGACCCATCAGAATCATGGCAATTCCAAGTAGGGCTTGGAAGAAATTTCCGAAATATAGTCCTCCATTGATGCCATCAGGATTAATCAGTCCTATTGGCGTGTAGATGTACTCCAAACCTTCCAGATTTAGGGCCTCAACTATCGGAACTAGGGCTAATATATCCGTAATTCCGTAGTACAGTAACCCCAATCCTCCTAGCCTTAGAGCTAGGGTGTTGAGGGGCCTCGTAGAAGTGGCAGACAGAACGCGTAACCTTCTCACTGCTTGAGTTGCAGACCACGATTTCTCATCCAATCGAATGAACGGAATGGCAGCCTCGATGATACAAATTGGAATCAGAATTATTCTCAGTATGGCATACCTATCGAGTTGTGCCCAATCTTTCAAGGTAGTAGGGGCGGTCTTCATCATTGAGAGCACGACACCGAGGAAGAAACCAAGGACGATTCCGAATAGAACAATTCTGATTGTTGCGAATAGCCCATCAAGCAACATGCCCTTTGAGTAGTCAACAAACTGTCCGAAGTCACCGTAATCGATTACTTGGAATCCAACCGACTCGTCCTCTCCGGCATTATCCGAAAATAATATGGCTCCATCAGTACCTACAATCACTGCTTCAAACAGATTGAGGAACAAGATTTGATTGAAACCATCGATGGTAGGTAGTGGGTTCATTTGAGAAGTGATTATATTGCCTCCATCCAGAGACAGAGCAACGTAGCCAGAGGGACCTGAGACGAGGAACTTGTTCACAGAAGAAACGTCAATCGAACGCAACTCGAGTCCTAGACTGGTGGCACCATCTTCTGATTCAATCTGGACTAGTTCCCAGACATAACCGACTGCGGTGCCAGTAGGCGAACCAATCGATTTTACGATGTGACCTTCATCTGTTACTGCGTATGCCCTTATTCCACTATAATAGTCGAGTGCTACTATGTTGGCAACTAATCCTTCAGGGGGTTCCCTATATTCCCAGTTCTCACCTCCATCATTAGTAGCAAGGATGATTCCATTGTCGCCCACTATCATTCCCAAGTTACTATCGAGGAAAGACACATCATTGAGATCCGTGGTTACTCCAGAATCTCTCTGCATCCAAGCACCGTCAGAGTATTGCCAGATGCCTCCCTCTGAGCCTACGGCTACTAGCGAAGTAGTACCAGTCATCGCTATTCCACTGAAGTTGACAGGGGAACTCAGGGAGATGTCCAACCATGTATCGCTGCCATCAGCCCGCAGGAATGCCGCTCCCTCTCCTCCGACCACCGCGACTGCGCCTTCGATAGAGTCTGATGCACGTAAGTCGACTGTAGCGGGAGTCTCCAGTTGCACCCAATTTGCACCCTTGTCGGTGCTTCGAAGAATCGCCCCTCCGGCGCCGAAAGCAAAGACCGATTCACCATCGTAGGCCACTGTGAAGAGGTCTGCTTCGATACCACTGTCGGCAACATCCCACCCACTGTTGTAATCGACCGCCTGGGCAGGAGTAATCAGAGTGATGAGAATTAGGAAGGATAGAATTGCGATGAGACGACTCCCCTTCTTTCCCGTAGGGTTGAGAACTCTTGGGGCATCTTCGGACATGCGAACCTCAGGCTCCTGACGTACTTCTTTGGATATAGTCTCGGCGGACCATCAATTCTAAGTCAGCATTGCAGCCCCTCGGGCCATGAGAGGCATGCTGGCGGCCCTTTGCCTCAGCGCGTTGCTACTGACAACGCCCAGCGTATCGGCAGTCGGAGGTGGACAGTATAGCGTCGGCACATCTGAAGAGGTCCCCCTATCTCACCTGTTGGAATCGCACGAGCACATTACCGAGTCGTCGTACCAAGACTACCAGATGGCTATGCGAGAGTTAATGATCGGAAATATCGACTTCTTCCTCACTTCTCACTCGATTGCTACTGACCCCGCCAACTCGGAGAACACACCTGGTCTGTCTGTTGTTGGGATGGTGGAAGAGACCGAATCATACGTACCCGTTGCTCGTATTGACTCCTTGGAGAATAGGGGGAATGCCGACCTGCTCGATGCCATTAACGCCGCATTAGCTGAATTGGTATGGTCCAATTCCCTCTCCGAGAAATACTCGACTTGGTTTCTCGGGGAAATGGAACTGGATAGTTCCTACTACGAGAACTACATTGGAGAGTGGCCGGTTCCGACTGAAGGAATTCTATACGAAATAATCGATAATAAGCGCGAGTTGGTTGTTTGCATGTACGATCAACAGTCTCCTCTG
>Ga0206684_1000364_pt1 | contig 17729 bp, 11 predicted proteins | sample M210012015metaG_FD_155467 | JGI IMG/M metagenome (GOLD analysis project Ga0206684, IMG submission 155467) | Ammonia-oxidizing marine archaeal communities from Monterey Bay, California, United States - M2 100m 12015 | ecosystem: Environmental > Aquatic > Marine > Intertidal zone | place: USA...
TGGTTCAGGTTCTGGCTCTGGTTCAGGTTCTGGTTCAGGTTCTGGTTCTGGTTCTGGTTCTGGTTCTGGTTCAGGTTCTGGTTCTGGCTCTGGTTCAGGTTCTGGCTCTGGTTCAGGTTCTGGTTCTGGCTCAGGAACTTCTAATATATCTTCCTTTTTTACCTCCTCTTTCTTTAATTCGTCTTCTTTTGACTTTTTTTTCTTCTTAAAAATCGAGAATAATTTCTTGAAAAAACCCATATTTTAGTTTTGCTTAATATTGTTATACGTAAATATATAACAAATGCTGCTTTGCTTTAGAAACCTATTATAAAAGATATGAGAAATTGTTGTTTATTTCTTTCCTAGAAAATCATTGACCTTTTCAGCCGGTAAAATTGACTCAACAAAAAGATATGCTCCTGATTTTGGAGATTTAACCATTTTTATTGCTTTTGTAAGTCTTTTTGAGTTTTTTTGAAGTGTTGCTACCGCCTTTTTTGCCATGATAAATATAAATTTTACTTTATTTCTTTATGTAATGTCATTTTCTTTAGAATTGGGTTAAATTTTTTCAATTCAATTCTATCAGGTGAGTTTTTCTTGTTTTTAGTGGTAATATATCTAGAAGTCCCAGACATACCGCTATCTTTATGCTCTGTACATTCTAAAATTACTTGAACTCTGTTTCCCTTTTTTGCCATGATAAAGACTATTTAATAAATCCTTTAAGTTTAGCGTCTTTTAGAGCTGCCTGAATACCAATCTTATTTATAGTCTTTAAAGCAGAGGTAGATATTTTTAATGTAATCCATTTATCCTCTTCAGGAATATAAAAACGTTTTTTTATCAGATTAGCATCAAATCTTCGTTTAGTCCTGTTTAAAGAATGAGAAACATTATTCCCTACCATGCTTTTTTTACCAGTAAGCTCACAAGTTCTAGACATAATATTAAACTTATTATAAAATATAAATTATCAGCCGCGAATTTACAATTTTTTTACAATCCACAAGCTAAATTTATCAATTTTTTATAGGTTATCCTTTAGCAATTCTAAGGCTCTTACAACAGTATTGTTTATCACTTCTTTTCTATTACCATCAAAATTTAATTCATATGTATTTACATTATTTTCTGTTGCAACTGATATAAACACCTTACCTATCTTTACATTTGATTCGCCCTTTTCTGGGCCAGCATTCCCTGTTGTAGATATAGAAAAATCTGAGTTAAAGAGATTTTTAACTGAAATAGCCATTAATTCACAAACTTCTTTACTTACAACTGAATAATCATTAATAGTTTTAGCATCTAAACCAAGAATATTTGTCTTAGACTCAGTTGAGTAGCAAACTATTCCACCCTTAAAATAAGTAGAAGCTCCTTCATTAGAAACAATTCTAGAGCATATTGAACCACCAGTGCAACTTTCTGCAACAGAAAGAGTCTTCTTTAATTCTTTAAATTTAGATGCTATTATTTGTTCTAAAGAAGACATTAGTTTTATTTTATATTTATAGTTAAAAGCTCATTATCATTCAAATAACCTTTTAGTTTATCATTTAATTGAACTTTTCCTACTCCAGCTGGGGTTCCTGTAAAGATTATATCTCCAATTTTTAATGTAAAAAATTTAGATATATATTCAATTAATTCATCGACCTTCCAAAGCATCAAGCTAGTATTTGAATTCTGTACAATTTCATCATTTTTTGTTAATCTAAAGTCAATATTATCAATATTATTAAAATCCTTTTTATTTTTCCAATCCCCAATAAGACAAGATCCATCAAAAGCTTTTGCTTTTTCCCAAGGCAATCCATTTTTCTTTAACTCTAGCTGCAAATCTCTAGCTGTAAAATCTATACCAAGACCTATTTCATCATAATATTTATGGCTAAATTTCTTTTCAATAAACCTACCCAGTCTATTTATCTTTATAATCACCTCTAATTCATAATGTATTTCGTTAGAAAAACTTGGAATAAAAAAAGGCTGCCCTTTATTAATAATTGCAGTCTGGGGTTTTAGAAATAATACGGGTTCTTTAGGTTTATTATTGTTCAGCTCCTTTATATGATCTACATAATTTCTTCCAACACAGATAATTTTCATTTTTATTAAATTTCTCTATTGACATCCCAAGACTCTAAATAATCTTTTACACCTTTTATAAACTTACTACCCAATGCTCCATTAACAACACGATGATCATAGGAATGCGATATAAACATTTTATGTCTTATTCCAATAAAATCGCCTTGATCAGTTTCTATTACGGCAGGCACCTTTCTAATAGCTCCTAAAGCAAGAATACCTACCTGTGGCTGATTTATAATTGGTGTTCCCATTACACTGCCAAATACCCCTACATTAGTAATAGTATAAGTTCCGCCATAAACATCATCTGGATTTAAATTATTGTTTCTTGCTCTAAATGATAAATCATTAACAACTTTTGTCATTCCTACTAGATTAAGTTGATCAGCTTTCTTTATAACAGGAACAATCAAATTTCCATCTGATAGTGCTGTTGCCATTCCAATATTAATATCCTTTTTAACTATAATATTCTCACCATCAACAGATATGTTTAACATAGGAAATGATCTTAAATTAACCGCAACTGCTTCTATAAAGATTGGGGTAAAAGTTAACTTTTCACCTTCTCTTTTTTGAAAGTTATCCTTTACTCTATTTCTCCAATTCCAGATCTTTGTTACATCAACTTCAATAAAAGATTGAACATGAGCAGAAATTTTAATTGATTCTGACATATGTCTTGAAATAATCTTTCCCATTTTAGTCATTTCAATTATCTGATCATTTTCAATTCTATCAATGTTTATTTCTGGGCTTATATGGATATCAGAGGCAGGAGAATCTTCTTGCTGTAATCTTGATTTTAAATAATTTAATATATCTAACTTTGTTATTCTGTTATTTTTACCTGTTCCTTTAATTAACTGAAGTTCATTGTCAGTGATTTTTTCCTTTTTAATTATATTTTTTACCAAAGGAGAATAAAATCTATTATTAGAGCTGTCTTTTATTTCAATAACATTTTCTTTACTAGGAACATTATCTTGTGGAATATTTTTATTTCCTAATTTATTGTTTTCTGTATTTAAATCCTTTTTTTGATCTATTTCAATTATTGTTTCAGTAGTTTTAATTTCAGAATCAGTCTCAATAATTGCTATTGTTTCGCCTACTTTGATTACTTCATTAATCTTAAAACATTTTTCTATCAAAATTCCTTTATGTTCAGACGGAACTTCAGAGTCAACCTTATCTGTAGCAATTTCTACTACAGCCTCATCCATTTCAATACTATCTCCTACATCTTTTAACCAAGAAGTTAAGGTAGCCTCTGCTACACTTTCTCCCATCTTTGGTAATTTTAATTCAAACTTGCCCACAGTAAAATATAATTGATTAAAAATGCAAAACAAAATTAATGAAAAAACATGTAATAAATTATTTATTTAAATCAAATAAAATTACTTCACCATGTTCTCTAGAATTGTAACTTCCTATTAGAAAGTTAGATGCTTTAGGTATAATTTTAAATATGATTCCTTTTTTCTTTGACAGTTTCTGCATTGTAGAAATAATATTTTTAAAAGTAAGATAATTAGAATCAAAAATAATTTCGCAATTTTCTAATTTATCAGATAGTTTTTGAATTGAATCAATTTTTATTGTTACCCTGTTTTTTAAGCCAGCATAATCATTATCTGATATTAAAAAACAGTCTTTAGGCTTAGTTCTAGATCTTAGTTTAGATGTAATCATAAATGATTTGAAAAATATAATTAATTCAAGTGTCAAAAATGATAAGATCTTGCTAAAGATATTCTTAGCTATATACTTTCTATAATATATACCCATAGCTCCATAAAAATTTTTATAATATTTAGAATTTTTACTGGTACTCTCACCTTTATAGTGTATTATCGATGTATCTCCATAATAATAATTTTTTAGGCCTTTTTTGAGTATTTTATATGATAGATCAATGTCTTCACCAAACATAAAATATTTTTCATCAAATCCTCCTGTCTCCTCAAATACTTGTTTGTCCATGAACATTATTGCTCCACATAATACATCTACCTGCCCAATAGCATCCTCTGACTGTTTATTTGAATAATAGCTGTTTTTTAAACCAAAAAATTTTTTAATTACCATTGATGTATGAGGTAAGCTCCTTTTACTTTCTGGTAAAAAAATACCTTGACCATCGATCATCTTACAAGCGATTATTCCTACATTATTAGTTGATTTTTTAAAGTCTATTATCTTATAAAAAAAATCTTCTGGAACAACAGTGTCTGGATTTAAGAAACAAATATTTTTACCCTTAGCTTTTTTAACAGCTAAATTATTTGCACAAGAAAAACCTACATTATATTTATTTCTTATTAAAATAACCTCAGAAAATGATGATTCAATCATATCAATTGTGTCATCATTTGAGTTATTGTCAACTACTATTATCTCTGATTTTATTTTGTTTAAAGAGGCTCTAAGGCTTCTTAAACATAATTCTAGAAAAAATCTAGAATCATAGCTAACTATAATGACTGATAAGTCCAAATTTAATTTTTTATTGAAGTTTCAAAAGGAATTCTATTGGTTATACTCCTAGCTAATGTAATTTCATCAGTGTATTCTAAATCGTCACCTATTGAAATTCCTCTTGCAATTGTTGATGTAATAATATTGAATTTATTAATAAGCTTATATATATAGAAATTAGTGGTATCTCCCTCCATTGTTGAGCCCAATGCAAATATTATCTCACTAATTCCTCCCTTTCCGATTTTATCTGTTAAACTTGATATATTTAAGTCATTAGGTCCAATTCCATCTAATGGCGATATTTTTCCTCCTAAAACATGATACATACCTTTATATGAACTAGTGTTTTCAATTGCCATAACATCTCTTATATCTTCTACAACACAAATGACGGAATTGTCTCTGTTAGGATTTGAACAAATATCACATAATTCATCATCACATATATTGTGACAATTTTTACAAAATTTTACCTTATGACGCATTTCAGAAATAGCTTTTGCAAGATCGTCTGATTGATCAGAAGGTTGGCGTAAAAGAAATAATACAAGTCTTAATGCAGTCCTCTTACCAATACCCGGCAATTTTGATATTTCATTAACAGCTGTTTCAATAAGTTTTGATGAAAATTCCATTTAGCAAACTTACAAATTTTACAGATTGAAAAATAAAACGTTTCTAATAAAGAATTATTTGGTAAATCATACAAATAATATGTAATTTGAATAATTATATTCCCCTAATGAACGCAAGCAATATTTTAATTTTAATTGTTGGATATTTCATTCTCCTTTTTGCAATTTCATATATAACAGGGAAGAATGATAGTAATTCTATTTTTTTTAGTGCTGGAAAAAATGCTCCATGGTATATAGTAGCATTTGGAATGGTAGGAGCATCTTTATCGGGTGTTACATTTATATCTGTCCCTGGTTGGATTGAAAGCTCTCAATTTAGTTATTTACAAGTTGTATTTGGATATTTCTTTGGCTATTTAGTTGTCAGCCAAGTGCTTTTACCTGTGTATTACAAACTTAATCTAACCTCAATTTATGAATATTTAAATTTTAGGTTTGGAACAGTTGCTCACAAAACTGGTGCTTTTTATTTTTTTATTTCTAGACTTTTAGGTGCATCATTTAGATTATTCTTAGTTGCTATTGTCTTACAACAGTTTGTTTTTGATCAATGGAATATTCCTTTTCCTGTAACAGTTACTATTTCAGTTATCTTAATTTGGATTTACACATATAGAGGCGGAATAAAGACTATTGTTTGGACTGACACCTTGCAAACATTCTTTATGATTCTAGCTGTATTTATTTCAATTTTTGAAATTTTAAACAATCTAAACTGGAGTTTTATAGAATTTTTAAAATCTGATGAGTTTAGCAATTACAACACAGTTTTTTTTACTGATAATATAATGGAAAGGCACCATTTTTTAAAATCATTTATTGGAGGAATATTTGTTACTATTTGTATGACTGGATTAGATCAAGACATGATGCAAAAAAATCTAACTTGCAAATCCCTAAAGGATGCACAAAAAAATATGTTGGTCTTTAGTATTATACTAGTTATTGTTACTTGCTTTTTCATGATACTTGGTAGTCTTCTTTTCATTTTTAAAAATAATAATGACATATTAATGCCATTAATGGATGGTCAGCCTAAAACTGATCTATTGTTTCCTGAAATTGCGCTAAATGGCGAATTAGGCATATTGTTGTCTATTACATTTATTCTTGGTCTTATAGCTGCAGCTTATAGTAGTGCAGATAGCGCATTGACTTCGCTTACGACTTCATTCTGCATAGATTTTATTGATATTAAAAATAAAAATGCTAGCATACAAAAAAGTATTAGAAAAAAAGTACACGTAGCAATGAGTCTAACTCTAATTATAATAATCATATTATTTAAATATGTCCTTAGTAGTAATATCATTGACAGTCTTCTTACAGTTGCTTCTTACACTTATGGTCCTTTACTTGGATTATTTGCCTTTGGATTATATACTAACTATAGTCTAAGAGAAAAATATATTTATGCTGTAGTAATACTTGCTCCAATTTTAACATATATTTTAAGTATATCGCCTACCTTATATGCATATAATTTGGATTTAACTATTATAGAATGTACTCAAGAAAAATGGTTATGTGCTAAAAGTTTTGCCTTATCTAACTTCTATCAGTTTGGATATGAATTATTACCTATAAATGGGCTTATAACATTTGCAGGACTTTATTTATCTAGAATTACTCTAATAAATGAGAAATAATTATTAGTTATGCCAGTTTGTCAGTAAATCAATTTTGGCATCTTTATTGACATTAGATCAATGTTAATTAAAAATAGTAAAAAATGAAAAAAGGTAATATTAATGTTTCGGTTGAAAATATTTTTCCGCTAATCAAGAAATTCTTGTATAGTGACCATGAAATTTTTCTTAGAGAGCTTATTAGTAATGCAACTGATGCTACTTTAAAATTAAAACATATATCCAGTACGGGAAAAGAAAAAATAAAATTAAATGATCCTAAAATTGAAGTAAAAATTGATAAAAAAGGGAAAAAACTTCACATTATTGATGAAGGTATTGGCATGAGTGCTGAAGAAATTGAAAAATATATCAATGAGGTTGCATTTTCTGGTGCCGAAGAATTTTTAGAGAAATATAAAGACTCAGCAAAAGATACAGGAATAATTGGACACTTTGGTCTGGGCTTTTATTCTGCATTTATGGTCTCATCTAAAGTAGAGATAATTTCAAAATCTTATAAAAATAAACCTGCAGCACATTGGTCATGCGATGGTTCTCCAAATTACACCCTAGATAAGTCTGATAAAAAGACTATAGGAACAGAAATAATATTACATATTGATAAAGATTCTAAAGAATTTCTTGAAGAAAATAGGATCTCGGAGCTTTTAATAAAGTATAATAAATTTATGCCTATTTCTATAAAGTTCGGGACAAAAGAAGTGAGTATTCCACTTTCAAAAGATGCAAAAAAGGATGAAAAGCCTAAGACAGTAACCGTAGATAATATTATAAACAATCCTGAACCTGCTTGGAAAAAGCAGCCTAAAGATTTAAAAGATGAAGATTATAAAGGCTTCTACAGGGAGTTATATCCTATGCAATTTGAAGAACCTTTATTTAATATACACTTAAATGTAGATTATCCATTTAACCTAACTGGTATTCTGTATTTTCCTAAAATTACCAATGATCTAAATATTCAAAAGGACAAAATTCAACTCTATCAAAATCAAGTTTTTGTCACTGATAATGTCGAAGGTATTGTTCCTGAATTTCTAACTCTTCTTAGAGGAGTGATTGATTCTCCAGATATTCCACTAAACGTATCAAGATCATATCTTCAAACTGATGGTGCTGTAAAAAAAATATCAGCTTATATAACTCGAAAAGTGGGAGATAAGTTAGCAACATTATTCAAAAAAAATAGAGAGGAATATGAAAAAAAATGGAATGATATAAAGATTGTTATTGAATACGGAATGTTAAGTGAAGAAAAGTTCTTTGAAAAATCTGAAAAATTTGCTCTATATCCCTCTGTTGATGGAAAATATTATACATATGAAGAGTTATTTAATAAGATAAAAGCAAAACAAACTGACAAAGATGACAAATTAGTTATTTTATATGCATCCGATAAAGAGGCTCAACATAGCTATATCGAAAATGCGAAAGCTAAAGGATATGAAGTTTTACTTTTAGATTCACCAATTATTGGTCACCTTATTCAAAAGCTTGAAAGCTCAAAAGAAAAAATTTCATTTGCTAGAGTTGATTCTGATCATATTGATGACTTGATAAAAAAGGATGATTCCAAAGTTTCAAAACTGAGCGATGATCAGAAAACTAATCTTGACAAGATGTTAAAAGATATTATTCCTAGTGAAAAATATACAATAAAATTAGAGTCATTAGATAGTAAAGACCATCCATTTATTATAACAACTCCTGAATTTATGAGAAGAATGAAAGAAATGCAACAAACTGGTGGTGGTGGAATGTTCGGAGCTGGCAATATGCCTGATATATATAATTTAGTTGTAAATACAAATTCTGATTTAGTTGTTGAAATCTTAAAAACTAAAACTAAAAAGAAACAAGAAAGATTAATAAATCAAAGTTTAGACCTAGCTAGATTGTCTCATGGACTACTTAAAGGAGAAGAATTAACCAATTTTATTAAAAGAAGTTTTGAAATAATCAAATAATCATAGTAATGAAAAGAAAATTTACAACATTTGAAATTATAGTTGCAATTATAGTTGTACTTACAATATTTATCTTTATAATCTTTTAAAAATAGCCCTATAATAAGGGCTGTTTTTTTTATTCAAATTACATCAGGATTATTATTATCTTTATCGTCCAAGAATTTAGTAGGATAAAATGAAAGGATTTAAAGTATATTTAAAAATATTCCTATTTATATTAGTTTGCTTTGTTTTTCAAAACATAAGTGCTCAATTTAGCAAAACTCATTATATCCCTCCAATTGCAACTACTGGTTCAGGACCAGCTGCACCTCAAACACAACATCTCTATATATCCACTCCAAATGAAATCCCTTTTAACGTTACAATAAATCCAATTGGCGGAACACCTATAACTGTACAGGTTTCAAATGCAAATCCCTACGAATATTATGTGGGTGATGGAGTAGATACTAATTTTATTGCTCAAACAAATCTTTCTGGTCAAAACCTTACAGATAAAGGTTTTATTATTGAAGCTGAAGATTTAGTTTACGTATCTGTCAGATTATTTACAAGTTCACAACTTTATCAAGCAGGTGGTGTTGTAAGTAAGGGGTTAGCAGCTCTAGGGAAAGAATTTAGAGTAGGTACATTTAGAAATCTAGGAAATCTAACGGGAAGTCAATCTCAATATTTAAATTTTGTAAGTGTATTAGCCACTCAAGATAACACTACAGTTAATTTTTCAAATTTTGGAAATGGCGTAACCATAATTAATGATGCGGTAACAAGTAATATTCTATTAAATACTGGTGAAAGTTATGTTATTGCAGCTTCACCTTCTTCAAATCCAGATAATGCAGAAGGATTTATTGGAGTTCTAGTTGAATCAGATAAACCAATTGCAGTAAATAGTGGATCAATTACAGGAAGTAATGCTAATTTAGATGATGGTGATTATGGCCAAGATGTTGGAATTGATCAAGTAGCTCCTGTTGAGAGAATTGGTTCAGAATATATTTTTGTTAGAGGAGTTGGTCCAGATGAAATAGAGAGACCTCTAATTGTAGCTCATGAAGATAATACTGAGGTATACGTAAATGGATCATTATATGCTACTCTAAATGGGGGAGATTTTGTTTCAATTGAAGCAGGCTATTATGGTGTTTCCTATCCATCTGATGGAAATCAAGGTCCTCCTTTAGGACAATCAAGTAATATGTATGTTAACACGTCTAATCCTGTCTTTGCTTTTCAAGTTATTGGAGGTGAAAGGCCTGGAGGTAGCGGAGGGTACAGTGGAATTCCTAATCAAGGACTCTTTTTTGTTCCACCAATAAATTGTCAAACACCCAAAATAGTTGATAACATACCTTTCATAAATCAAATTGGTACGGCATCATTTTCTGGAGTTATAACCTTAGTTACTGAAGCAGGATCAAGTGTGTTAATCAATGATTTAGACATTTCAAATTATAGTGTTACCGCTCAACCAGTAATTTGGAATAATGATTTTGTAAGCTATACAATTGAGTACCTAACAGGAAATGTCTCAATAGAATCTACAAGTCAAGTATATGTGGCTTCGTTTGGCGCCTATACTTATGCTACATTTGGTGGATATTACTCTGGTTTTGCTTTTAAACCAGAAATATTATTACAATCTCTAAGTATTGAAGATTATTCATGTATACCAAACCTGACCTTAAGTCTAAATAGTATCTCTACATATGACCAGTATCAATGGTATTATAACGGGGACCCAATAGCTGGAGCTAACAGTATTAACTATACTCCTAGTGATCCCGGTTATTATCAACTTTCAGGATCTATTGAAAATTGCCCTGGGGCAATACTTTCAGAAAATATTCCTGTTAGTGCATGTCCTAATGATTTTGATAATGATGGAGTAAATGATAATATTGATATTGATAATGACAATGATGGTATTCTAGATTGTTTTGAATCTTTAGGTGATAAGCTAATAGATTTAACTGGTGAAACAGGTAATAGTATAGAGGATTTATATAATTACACATTTGGCTATGAAAGCTCAGACGCATCTACTGCAAATTGGATAGGAGATAATATAGGGAATTGGGAAACTTTTTCTCCTATACCTTATATTGATAGTGATAATATTGAGCAAGATGGATATATATCCAGTTCAATGACATTTGATAGTGAAATCAGTTTAGAAATTAGCTACAGCTGTATTACTGATATAAATACCGGTTTACCGATAGATTGCGATACAATGGATAATGAAGAATGGTTTAGCCTAAAAGTTCCTTATGAAAAAACTATAACTCTTCTTGACCCAGATGATCAAATATTAATTGACACTAATTTTGATGGGATTTTTGAAAGTGGAATAACTAATTTTTCAAATTTTGAAATTCGTTTTAAAATAAATGGAACAAGTCTTAACAGTGCTGATTCTACATTTAAATTCTACACTCATTTAACTGACTTTTTTGAAATGACACATTTTAATTCATCAGATGCAGTTAATAAGGCTGTATTCAATGTTACAGCTACATGTGTCCCAATAGATTCTGATGGTGATTCAGTAGTTGACGCAGAAGATAGTGATAGTGACAATGATGGAATCTTAGATATTATAGAATCTTCTGGATCTAACTATCAACCTATTTCAAATATCGATGCTAATGGTGATGGATACGATGATATTTTTAGTTTTGAATCTACACCAATAGATTCTGATGGGGATGAAGTATTGGACTACTTAGATTTAGACTCTGATAATGATGGCATATATGATTCTCAAGAATCAGGAGCAACAATTACAGATACAGATCTAGATGGTATAATTGATCTATCATCTGGAAATGTTGGTAATAATGGTTTATTCGATAGTATAGAAACTAGTCCAGATTCAGGGACAACTAATTTCTCAGTTGCTGATACTGATGGAGATGGTTTTTACAACTATATTGATTTAGAATCTGATGAAGATAACTGTAGTGATGTTATTGAAGCAGGATATTCTGATGATAATGCAGATGACTTACTAGGAAATGATACTGTAACTGTAGATTCAAATGGTTTAGTAAATAATGCAAGTGACGGATATAGTACTCCTAGCACTGACTATATAATTGACGGTACAATTGTTATTGATGAAGGACCGCAACATGAAGTATTGATTTGTGAAAATTCTAGTTTTCAACTGTCAATTGTCTCTTCTACCATCGATTTCTACCAGTGGGAATCATCTTATGATGGAGTAAATTGGAATACCCTGATTGATAATGAATATTATAGTGGAGTAAACAGTTCAACATTAGAAATTCTTACAACCCCTATCAGTTTTAATAATATAGTATTTAGAGCTCTAGTTGATAGAGAAGGCAATGGATGTATAATATATTCTTCTGAGTCTAATATAGCAGTTGATCCTGTTCCCGAGGTAATAGTACCTACAGCTCTTCAGGAGTGTGATGATGATTACAATGGGATTACTTCGTTTAATTTAACCGATAAAGACATAGAGATATTAAATGGTCAAACAGGCATCAGTGTTTCTTATCATGAACTAGAAGAAGATGCTGAGAGTGGATCTAACCCTATTATAGATCCTTATCTTAATACAACTACTGATGGTCAGACCATATATGTAAGACTAGAGAATGATACTACTGCTTGTTATGCCACTACTACCCTAGAGCTTATTGTAAATCCTATTCCTGAGATAATTACACCACCTGTTGTTGAAGTATGTGATGATGATTATGATGGTATAGGAGCATTTGATCTAACTTCTTTAGATGATACAATTCTAAATGGTCAAACAGGAATATCAGTTACTTATCACGAAACTCAGGAAGATGCTGATGCTGGAAGCAATGTTCTTTCCAGTCCTTTTAATAACACAAGTCTTGACGCGCAAGAACTTATTGTTCGTCTAGAGAATAATATAACAGGATGTTATTCCACAACTACTCAAGGTCTTGTAGTGAATCCACTAGCGGTAATAGAGGTTACTGATTATGAATTATGTGATTACAATAATTCTGGTGATATGATTGAAGTATTTGATATCACAACTAAGGATGATGAAATTATTGCAGGACAAAATGTAACACTATCTTACTTTAGCTCTCTTGGTGATTCACAAAATAATACCAATGCTCTTTCTAATGCTGATCTAACTAACTATACTAACTCAACTGCTATTAGTGAAGAGATTTTTATAAGACTTGAACAAAATGCAACGGGATGTCTAACTTTTGGATCTTTCAATGTTACCGTTAATCCACTACCTAATGTGATTCTTAATACAGATCTGGTTCAATGTGATATAGATGATGTTCAAGATGGAATATCTATCTATAACCTAGAAGAAGCTGCTGAAAATCTTGTTATTGGAGATGATCCTAATAATTATGTGCTTACTTTTCACCTCTCACAAGCAGATCTAGATAATAATGAAAATGCCATAGCTAATCCAACAGCTTTTGTAAACTCTACCCCACTGCAAAATATCTATTGTAGAGTGGAGAATATAGCTACTACTTGTTATACCACTTCTTACTTCTTTTTAGAAACTATATTTAATCCAATACCTGATGATGCGGGACTAATTAAATGTGATAATAGTGGAAGTCCAAGTGACTATGATGGATTAGGACTCTTTACCCTTAGTGATGCTGATAATTATGTACTATCACTAATTGTTGCTAATCCTAATAATGATATAGACGATCCTAGCGATTTAAGTGTAGCATACTACCTTAACGAAACTGATGCACATCTAGAATTAAATCAACTGCCTAATAACTACATAAGTGAAGTTCCTGATGCTCAAACAGTCTATCTTAGAGTAGAAAATGAGAATGATTGTTTTGGTATCTCTACCATGCTACTAGAGGTTCGTCCTGTTCCCCAGTATAATGAAGTTCCTGACGAGATTCTTTGTACGGATACTCCTGGATTTATCGATGTAGATTTAACAGATTATGACACGCAAGTACTGGGAACACAAACTCCTGGTGAGGTTATTATAACCTATCATAACTCACAACTAGATGCGGATTATGGAACAAATGATTTAGGTAGCCCTTATACAGTTAATAACCAAGAAACTATTTATGTAAGAGTAGAAGTTGAAGATAATGATCCTTTTAACACTTCTTGTTTTATCTCTAATATCAATTTTACCCTTACTGTAGAGAATAACCCTGTATTTATACCCCCTACACCACTTATAGTCTGTGATGATGATGATCCTGATGGCTTAACTACAATAGATCTCTCAATTAAAACAGAAGGAATAGCAGCAGGGGTTGCTGAAAATGAAATATCCTATCACCTATCTCAAGAAGATGCAGATAATGATCTAAATGCTATTGCAAATACTACTGCTTATACCAATACATCTAATCCACAAACACTCTATGTAAGAATTATAGATGATATGACAGCTATTACAGGTTGTTATTCTACCACTACCCTAGAATTAATTGTAGAATCTCCCCCTGCAGTGGTTAATCCATCTAATCTAGAGTATTGTGATGCTGATGCCGATGGTTTTGGGGTATTTACTCTAACAGATGCTGATGCAGAGATTGCAGGAAGCTTGCAGGACCTATTAATTAGCTATCATGAGACCCAGGCAGATGCCCAGAATAATCTTAATGCTATTGCGAGTCCTTACTACAATATCGTAGCTTATCAGCAAACTATATATGTTCGTGTTGAAGATACTACCATTACCACAGACTGCTTTAGTTATATCGAACTACTTATAGTAGTGAATGATGTTCCACAGATTGCCATAGATCCTGATCCACTAGAGGTATGTGATGACAATGCTGATGGCTTTGCTTTATTTGATTTAAGCCTTAGTGATGAGAGTGTTTTAAATGGATTAAATCCTTTAGACTTTACCATTACCTATTACGAGAGTGCTGAGAATGCCCAGAATGCAACCAACCCCATCCTAACACCTTTTGCTTATACTAACATTACAGAGGATACACAACAGGTGTGGGTAAGAGTAGAAAATACTATTACTGGATGTTATAATACAGTTAGTTTAACTCTAATTGTAGATGAACTGCCGGTGCTTATTCAACCCCTACCACTAGAGCTATGTGATGATAATAATACGGGGGATGAAGTAGAAGAATTTACCCTAGAAGATAGTATTGAACAAGTCTTAGCTGGACAGACAGGGATTAGTATAACTTTTTATGAGACTCAGACAGATGCCGATGATGCTACTAACCCAATTGTAAGTCCATACACCAATACAAGTAATGCGCAAACTATTTACCTAAGGGGAGAAAATGATATTACCGGTTGTTATGCTACCATAACCTTAGATCTAAGAGTAAATCCTATTCCTAGTCCAGCTACACCAGAGGCTATAGAGGTGTGTGATGAAGACAATGATGGATTTACCTTCTTTGATATTCAAACCTATGTAGTGGAGATTATCAATGGAGAACTTGATATTACCCTTTCTTATTATGAGACACTTGCCAATGCTCAAAATGCGGTAGAACCCCTTGTTAGCCCATATTTTAATATTGTTGCTGATAGTCAAGTAATCTTTGTTAGAGCAGAGAATGATCTTACAGGATGTTTTAATATTGTAGAACAAGAACTTGTTACCCTTCCATCACCTGTGTTGCCAGTAATTATTGAAGATATTGTAGTGTGTGATGAGGATTATGATGAGATAACTGTATTTGATCTAACTCAAAGAGATGATGATATATTAGGCGATCAAACTACTGCAGACTTTGAATTAACTTATCATGAGACACTAATCGATGCAGAGACAGGAAACAACCCTATAATTAATACAAGCACATATGTTAATTTATCTAACCCTCAAACGATTTATGTAAGACTAGAAGATCTTAATAACGGATGTGTTAGCACAGGAGAATTTGATCTTATTGTAGCGTTTCCGCCAGTGATTGTACAACCTACACCACTAGAGGAGTGTGATGATAAGCTGGCCGATGAGATCACAGTGTTTGACTTAACCCTAAAAGATGATGAGATTACTGCTGGTAATTTAGAATGGGTTGTAACCTATTATGAAACAGCAGAAGATGCTCAGAATGCTACTAATCCTATTGAAACACCAGAGGCTTATACAAATACTGCTGTAGCGGGTAATGCTGCTAATCCACAAACATTATTTGTAAGCGTGGCTAACCCTGAGGGTTGTCTAGCCTATACTACACTAACCATACGTGTGCTTCCTAATCCTACTCCTAGTACAGATGCTCCTAATATTGAAGCTTGTGATTATGATAATCCAGGAGATCAAATAGAGGTGTTTGATATTACCTTAAATGAAGCCTATATTATCAATGGTGAGCCTGGAGTAAGTATTGCTTACTATGAGACACAAGAAGATGCAGAGGCTGCAACCAATCCTATTGTTGATACAACAGCCTATACTAACATCACCCTAGGACAACAAACCATATATGTTCGTGTTACCAATGATACTACAGGATGCTTTACTGTGGTTACTTTTGATATCGTTGTAAACCCACTTCCTGACGTATCTACTGCTACTGTAGAAGACTTTATTGCTTGTGAGATAAATACTGACGGGTTCTATGATTTTGATTTAGATACTGTAACAGCTCAAATCCTTGGAAGTCAAGATCCTGCAAACTTTACAGTGACTTATCACCAGACACAAGAAGATGCTGATAATGGAGAGAATGCTTTAGTTAGTCCATATACTAACCTGACTAACCCGCAACAGCTATTTGTTAATATTACCAATGATCTAACTACTTGTAGCATAGCTGTTCCTAGCTTTAGTATAGAAGTACAAGAAGGAGCTGCAGCCAATGGTGATGGAGTACCTATAGACTATATAATATGTGATAATACAGGAGATAATGACGGAATAGGTCAGTTTGATTTAACTACCCTAAATGAACAAGTATTAGACGGTCAAGATGCTGCAAACTTTACTGTTACCTACTATGCTACTGATGAAGATGCCCAGGCAGGAGTAAATCCTCTTCCTAGTGTTTATGAAAATACTAGTAATCCTCAAGTAATCTATATTAGAGTAGATAATGACACCACTGCAGAATCCCTTTGTTACGATACTACACAGGCAGCACTATCGGTTAATTTACTGCCTGAGTTTACCCTGCCTGAGAGTTACATGGCTTGTATAAATCTAAATGGAACTGAACTTATAGGACCAACGGTAATGGAAATAGACCTTCCATCTAGTGAGTATAGCTTTGAATGGTTCGATCCCGCTGGTAACCTAGCAGCAACAACCCCTACTCACGTGCCTTTAATGGATGGAACATATACTGCTGTTGCCACCAATATTATTACCGGTTGTCAAGCCAGTGTTACCACAGTGGTTAACTCTAGCTCTCCAGCTGAAGTAGAAGCTATAGTAACTACTGACTTTTTTGCTGATGAGCATATTATAGTAGTAACTGCTGTAGGTACAGGCAATTACGAATACCAACTGGATGATGGACCATGGCAGACCAGCAATACCTTTATAGGGGTCTCTGCTGGATATCATATAGTAACCGTTAGAGATATTAATGGCTGTGGTATTGGAACCGATCAAGCCCTTGTTATTGACTACCCTAGATTCTTCACACCTAACGGTGATGGATACAATGATACATGGCATATAGAAGGAATACAATCTAGACCCCTGGCTGATATATACATCTTTGATAGATACGGAAAACTCCTTAAACAATTAAGTCCTCTTAGTGATGGATGGGATGGTACCTATAATGGAAAACTAATGCCTTCAACCGATTACTGGTTTACGATCACTCTAGATATGCTATATGGAGATGATGACACCCTGATTAAAACCTTTAAAGGTCACTTTAGCCTTAAACGATAATATTAATCGCAAGGACCTTCTG
>Ga0206684_1000369_pt1 | contig 17664 bp, 30 predicted proteins | sample M210012015metaG_FD_155467 | JGI IMG/M metagenome (GOLD analysis project Ga0206684, IMG submission 155467) | Ammonia-oxidizing marine archaeal communities from Monterey Bay, California, United States - M2 100m 12015 | ecosystem: Environmental > Aquatic > Marine > Intertidal zone | place: USA...
ATGAGTTTGTATATACAGGACAACGGCTCAGTGTTAATACAGCAAAGTATATTAATGGAAATATTTTAACATAAAGTGTTCAATTGGTAGTATAGATGGTATATAATATACTAATATATACAAACTACTACCTATTTCTGATTAGGAGTAGGTAGTACCAAAAATAAGTTAAGGTATAATAATATGAAGAGTGCTGAAGAACAATATTTAGAACTGTGTCAAAATGTTCTAGAAAAAGGTTCATGGAAATTAAATAAAAGAACTGGCGTATATACTAAGTCAATCATTAATGCTGATTTAGAATATGGTGCTAAAGATTTTCCAATATTAACAACTAAACAGTGTTATTGGAAGTCAGCTATTGCAGAACTGCTTGGTTATATTCGTGGATGCGATAATGCTGCTCAGTTTAGAGAGTTAGGTACTAATACATGGAATGCTAATGCTAATGAAAATGAAAGTTGGTTAGCTAATAAGCATCGTAATGGTACTGATGATATGGGTCGAGTATATGGTGTACAAGGAAGAGAATGGTTAAAACCTGCTGAATATTTCTCAAACAATAAAGAAGACCATACTTTAGACCAGTTAAGTAAAATAGTAAATGATTTGTCTAATGGAATTGATGATAGAGGTGAGATTTTAACATTTTGGAACCCAGGTGAATTTGATTTAGGTTGTTTAAGACCATGTATGCATACTTATCAATTTAGTATTACTGATATAGATGTTTTACACGTAAATATATTTCAGCGTTCAGCTGATATAGCATTAGGTTTGCCATTTAATATGATTCAAGGATATGCTATGTTACTGTTGATGTCTAGAGTAACTGGTTTGAAAATGGGTAAAGTATTCCATAAGATAGTTAATGCTCATATTTATGAGAATCAAGTTGATGGCTTAATGACGCAATTAACAAGACCGCCAATAGCAAATATAAAGCCTAAGTTGAGTTTAAATAGAGATATTGAAAGTTTATCTGAATTAGAAACTGTAACAGTTGATGATTTCAGTTTATCAGATTATACACATCATGGTGCTATTAAGTTTCCATTTACAGTATAAAGAGGTATTATGAGAAAGGTATATATATTTATTGGTGCACCATGTTCGGGTAAGACAACATTAATAAATAAAATGAAGAAAGATGGTGATATGGTATTTTCTACAGATGCTATATTAGAACAGATTTTAAAAACATATACATTAGGTTCATATATGGATTTGCTTGAGTGTACACGTCACTCAAAGATGAATTATTTTAAGTCATTATATGAGCAGTTATGTGACTTGATGTTTTCATCTGCAATTGTATATCATTCAGGTAATATTTTTGTAGATTGTAATAATATGACTAAAGATCTGCGTGATATATGGTTTAAAGCATTAAGTAGTGAAGAAACTCAATTTATTGCTGTTGACTTTTATGATAGTGTTGATTTAAATGAGTTATTGGAACGTAATGCTATATGTTCTGAAATGAGTAAGATAGGTAAAAAGTTACCTAATGAGATTGTAGAACATATATATAATACATATGAAGTGCCAACAAAAGAAGAAGGGTTCTTTACGATAATTAAACCGTAAAGAATATTACAATTAAACTAAATAGGAAAACGTTATGAAAAAAGATCAGATGAATTTAAAGCAACTTTCAACAGAAAGACTATATGAAATTGTTAATAACCTTAATACAGCTAAGAAAATAAAAAATAAAGCTAAAGAAGAAATGGCGCTTAGAGAAAAACGGCTTAGTACTGCTTAAATTTATTTTTTATTTCAGCGTCTAATATTTTAGACAAAGCAGCATCACTCATTTGACGTCCGATGCTGCTGACACCAAACTCATATTCAAGATAATCATGTTTATCTTCAGTCGATAATGTTTTAAAATAGTTTTTTATTTCTTTAGGATAAGTAGGATATATCATATTAGTAGGTGTTGTATTCAGATATTCCTTTACTTTGTCTAGATATTCATTTGGGCTTATCTTGCATCTTTTGGCTTCTGCCATAATAAAACCTAATGCTAAGTTAGATTTGTTATCAATAACACCACGAATTTTACCACTCCAGTCCGAGTTCAAACCTTGATATTCTGCTTCAGAACCAAAGTGAATATGGTCAACTACTGGGTTATCAATAGGTTTACCAGTTACAGCACATTCTGTTGCTGATTCGCGTAATGCTTTGAGTTCATCATTGTTCAATAGTTTATAGTTACCAATTCCCATAATTTATACCTTTATAATATGTTTATTTTATATATAGTACCAAAAAGTGTTGAAGTTTGGTTAATACTGTTATATAATAGACACCTAAGTTAATCAAGATGGAATGAATATGATTTTAGATATTTTAAACGAGTTGTTATCAGTAAAAACCAATGCTAAGAAAGCAATATTAGCTCGAGAAATCAATAATGGTATATTAGAGAAAGTATTTGATTATGCATATAGCCCATTCATACGTTTTGGTATTTCTCATAAAACAATGCCTATTCGCGAAAATGGTATTTCAAACTATAGTTTAGATTGGGCATTAGATCAATTAGATGTTATAATTAATAGAACAGTTACAGGTCATGCTGCAATTAATCATCTCCAGAATATTTTAAATAATATTAGTGAAGATGATTCAGAAGTTATACGTAGAATTATATTAAAAGATTTAGAATGTAATACTGCTTGCAGTTTAGCTAAATCAACATGGGGTAAAAAGTTTGATTATAGACCACCTCAAATGTTATCGAGTGCACAGAGCGATAAGTCAATTGAATGGTTAGTTAAAAATGCAAAAGGTGATTTAGTTTGTGAGTTAAAAGCTGATGGTGCTAGATGTATGACTGAGATATCTAATGGTGATATAACATCATTTACTCGTAATGCAAAAACTTTTAATGGTTTAGTTAGAATACATAAAGCATTATTATCAGTAGGTATTACTGATATAGTTATTGATGGTGAGATTGTATATGAGTCAGGAGATGGAGCTAATCGTGAAACTGGTAATGGGATGGTTAATAGGTCGATTAATGGCATAGTACCACAAGAAGTTGCTAACAAGTTTGTATATCAAGTATGGGATATCATTGACCTTGATTTTTATAGAGGTCAATCTAAAGGTCAAGCTAAAACCCTTAAAGAGCGTAGAAAACAATTAGAAGCATTTGTTGATGCAATACGAGATCAAGATTGTATTGAAGTTATAGAACAAACTACAGTAAAAAATCTTGATGAAGCAAAAGCAGTATATAAGACTTATGTGAATAAAGGTTTTGAGGGTATTATACTTAAGGATGATGGTTCGATATGGGAAAACAAGCGTTCTAAGAGTTTTGTTAAGTTTAAAGAAAAGTTTCGTGTTGATGTTATAGTTACTGGTTCATACCCACATAAAAAAGATCCCACTAAGATTGGTGGGTTATATATTCAGACGCCATGTGGTACTATAACGTCTAGTGCGGGTTCAGGTCTTAAAGATAAGCAAACTGATGATGATATACAATACCCAATGGAATCATTAGATCGTACTACATTAATGCAAATAGCTGATATATTGCCTGGTCGTATTATAGAGCTTGAGGTTAATGGTATAACTGAGTCAAATGGTAATAAGTCATTCTTTTTACCTATTATTAAGGCTTGGCGTAATGATAAGAATGAGGCTAATAGTTATCAAGAAGTATTAGAAATAATGAACATTCAGAATATTAGTTCTGGTAATAGTTAATAGGTATACCTTCAAACTGAGATTCCATTCACTAGAGGGGCTCTCTCAGCATTACTAAAAGTTAACAAAAAAGTGTTGACAATGGTGTTCTAGTTTGATATAATATACCCATATTAAAAGGAAAGGATATATACATGGTAGGAAATATAGGTAAGACGGCATTTGCTATATGTTTAGCTACGTTATCATATAATACATATACTAATTTGATCAATACTGATGCTAAGGTTGCTATTCCATTGGAATCAGTATCAATACCTGAAGAATCTTCAGTAGAGTTGGAATATGCCACTATTGAGACTGATTTAGATAAGAATATAAAATGTATGGCTAGTAATATATATTTTGAGTCAAAGAATCAGCCTGAGACGGATATGTATGCAGTTGGTCATGTAGTTTTAAATCGTTTAGGTAATGCTAATTTTCCTCGACGGATAGATGGTAAAATAGCAACAAAAGAGCAGAGAATTAATAATGAGAGTATATGTAATATTGTTTATGATGCTAAGCTTGATGTAAAAGGTAATCAGATAAAAGATCAGTGTCAGTTCAGTTGGTATTGTGATGGAAAGCCAGAAGTAATTCTTAGTAAGAAGCATTGGGAGCAAGCTGAGTTGGTTGCTATACGATTATTAACATCTGATATGTATGATTTTACTGGTGGCGCTTTATATTATCATGCTGATTATGTTTCGCCCGAGTGGGCAAAGTCACAAGTTAAAACATTACAAGTAAAAAATCATATTTATTATAAATAATAAGGAATGGAAATGAAGTTTACAACAATTGCAGTTATAATATGGGGTATAGTAGTTTATAAAGGAATAACCCACTTTATGAATGTGGAAAATGAGAGGTATTTAGACGCTGTTGAATGTGTTGATTGGTATACCAGTAATGGTTTTCCACGTTCAGATATCAGTATGAATATAGAAGAAGGTACTTGTAAATTAATTAGATAAAATGTTCACATTGCTATGTGGGTATGATATAATAGTGTTATATTAAGGAAAAGTGTAAGGAAAAATATGATGGCAACAGTATATTTAACATCAGATTTGCATGATGGTCATAAAGCTATTGGCAAATATCGTTCAACAATTATTCCAGAAGTGACTGATATAGAGTCTAATAGGAAATTCATCAGTGATAATTGGAGAGCTACTAAGCGTGATACGGTAATTATTGTTGGAGATGCTTGTTTTGCACCAGATTCACATGAGTTCTATAGTACATTGCCTGGTCGTAAAATATTAGTTGCTGGTAATCATGATTTTGAGTCTGGCACAAGAAGTTCTATTGTTGAAGCATTAACAGCATTTGATAAAATCCATGCTGTATTAAGTCGTAGAATGCCTATTAGTTCTGAAGGTTCACAGAAATGTTGGATACAGCATACGCCAATACACCCATTAGAGTTACGTGATAAGCCCTGTATTCATGGTCATATTCACGATTCTAAGTTGGATTTTATGAATAAAGGAACTGATACTTATGACTCTAGGTACATTAATGTTAATATTGATGTATTATATCCACGTATTGGTAAGATTATGGTATCAGCATCAGAGTTAGCTGATTATGCTGCTGCTAATTTTGATAAGATAAAGGATGGAAATTATGAATAAGATGTATGTAAGTGATAAAAAGTTCGATACAGTTCAAGATTGGGAAAAGGCTGTTTTAGATTTTTTAGGGTTATTTGCACAATTTCAGCCAGCGCATAAAAAGGTTCGAGATGATATTATTGAAGTAAAGTTTACTTGTATGAAAAGGACACCTTTTGGTACTATGGCATCTAATGAGTTATATACCTTTTGGTATGATGTTAGGTTACATACTTGTAAGGCGATGGATGGAACATTTGGTTCACGTAGAGAAAAGGCAATTAATTAATGAATAGAAAATTAGTAAGAGATAATATACCTAGTATAGCAAAAGAATTTGGTAGTACTAATAGGTTTGATGTATATGAGTCAGATGAGGAGTATATTTACGGTTTAGCTAATAAGATCATAGAAGAAGGTTTAGAGGTATGTGATGAGTTAGAGTCAAGATTACCTGAAGATGATAATGAAATATTAAGTTTATTAGAAGAGTTAGGTGATTTATTAGAAGTTTTAGATTCTTGTGCTGGTATTAAGAGAGTTGATGATTCAAGTAAAGCAATACAGATAATTTGTTCAGATGATCTATTTGACTTACAAGCTAAGTATGCATTATTTGATTATGGTGATTTTGCAGCATTATTTAGAACATCGTATCTTGCATTATACACAGCATTTTTGGCTAACAATGAAAATGAGACTACTAATTTTGAAAGGGAAATGTATACAGTATGTTCTATTATTGTTTCTCTTGTATTAAATAAGGGAATATCTGTTGAAGAATTAAAAAATTTACAGAATGAGAAATGGGTAGAGCGTGGTGGTTTTGATTATAAATATTATATGATATTACCTTAGTTGTATAAAAGTTATATAAATATAGGTAATATATATAAATTTATTGCTTTAATGATATAACAGGGGAGCTTGTCTATGGCTGAAGATAGATATAAAACTATGTTTACACAAGTTATAATTGGTGTGGTAATAGCCAGCATAGTTGGTATAGGTGGTTTTTTTAGTAGTTCTATTTTTTCTTTTACACACGAGGTTGCTGATAATACGCGAAAACAATCAGAGTTAAATTCTAATATAGATAAACGTTTGATATTGCTCGAAACATATCAATCTGTTTTTAGACAGAACTTATTACAGATTACAGAACGAGCTGGTATTATTGATTCTAATATTTTAACATTACAATTTGATGTTAAGGATATAAATAATCATGTTAACAATTTAGATAGAATAACCGGTAGTTTAGCTAAAAGCATTAAGTTTAATGAAGAAAAAATAGATAATAATACAATATTAATATTAAAAGAGCAAGATAGTAGTAATAATATATAATAGACTTTATACAAATAAGTAATAACGGTAAAACCTAGATAATTATCTAGGTTTTTCTTTAAAAGTGTTCAAAATGATTATAATGTGTTTTATAATAAAACATTAAAGGATAGAGAAATGGATAATAAAGTAATAGTTAAAGGTTTAACTCAGTACGTAGAGCATTTAAATACGTTAGTTGATCAAGCATTAACTGCTGATAAAGAATTTAGTAAAACAAAAGAAGGTAAGTTATTAATACAGACTGTTTTGTTTACTAGTGGAATGGCTGAACAGAGCATTAATGAGCATGGTATTCTATTAGAAGATGATTTTAATATTACGCATGAAGAATATATTGAAGTATTATTAGCTCATGCTAAAACAATTAATAATATAAGAGAACTTGATGAAGATCTCGATGTTGATTTAAAAAATCTGTTACTTATGAGTTATGAGTTAACTGTAGAACAAGCTAAAGCTGTTGCTGCATTCGTGGCGAGAGAGTTTAAAACTCTTCAGGATATAGAAAAGCGTGGTGTTGTAGAAGTTGAAAATGTTCCATTATATAATGCAGATGCTATATTGGAACAAGATGAGTATAAGCCAAAGAATGAAGCACAGAAGTTGTTACATGGTTTATTTAGTGGTAAGTCTAAAACTATTAAAATTGATTAAGGAAATAATATGACTGAGAAAGAGATTTATGAAGCAAATGGTTTTTATCGTGAGCAAACTACTAGGTTATTAGAAGAGTTACAAGTAACTCATTCTGAGAATAAAAAGTTAAATGAATCATCAGCTAAATCTGAATTAAGAAACAAGTATGAACGTATATTATCTAATTATAAAGGTGATAAAATTACAGTTGATGTATACGATGTATTAATAGGTTTTAATGTTACTTGTCCAATTATGAGTCATGCCGCTAAGAAAGTATTAGCTGCTGGTGAGCGTGGACATAAAGATAAGTTAACAGATTTATATGATATAAAAGCATCTATTGAGCGCGCTATTGAAGTTGAACTATTGTTAGGAGAATAATATAATGGAAAATATTTTTAAAGCTGTATCAGATTTAACAGACATTGTTAAGAAAGAAGTATATACTGAAGCGTTAAAAGATGCAGTTTGTACAGTTGAGTTTACTAAAGTTGATGGTAATGATCGTATTATGGATTGTACATTACAAGATATAATGTTGCCTGAAGTAAAGGGTACAGGGTCAGTTAAACCGTTATCAAGTGATTTGCTTCGAGTATTTGATGTTGAAGTTGGTGGTTGGAGAACTATTACATTAAGTAAAGTTAAGTCATTTATTAAAAATTAATATATTTTGTGAGTATCATTATCATGTAACAAGGAGTATAAGTTTTATGGGTATTCTAAGTAATTTATTTGGTGGTGGTACTTCTATAAAAGATATAGCTGAACCAGTTAATGCAGTAGGTAATGCATTAGATAATTTATTTACTAGTGATGAAGAACGAGCTAATGCTGAGATAGTAATGGAGAAATTACGTCAACAGCCACACGTTCTTCAAGCTGAGATATCTAAATTGGAAGCAAGTCATAGGTCATCATTTGTAGCGGGATGGAGACCAGCATTAGGTTGGGTATGTGCTACAGGGTTATTGTTTGTATTTGTTATAAATCCTATTGTTCAGTGGATAACTGGAATGCCTGGGCCTAGTATGCCATTAGAGGCAATGATGACCTTAGTTGTGTCATTATTAGGTTTAGGTGGTTTACGAACATTAGAGAAAGTAAAAGGCGTGTCTAAGTAAATTTTAAGGAGATTAAATTGGATACATTTAGTGAGTTTTTAGAACAATATAAAGATTCTTATGGTTATGTATCAGTACAGCCATCATTTAAGTCAATATCTAGTATTCATTCTATAATAAACAAGGGTAGATTATATGATGCAATAGATATTGATGAACTGCATATGACTTTGATGTATGATGTAAATAATCCATTAGTTAAAAGTTATGCAAAGCCCGATAATATTATAAAAGCAACTATGAGAGAAGTAGTTATATTAGGAGATGCTTTAGTTATATTATTAGATAGTACAGATGCTCATAGACGTTTTAATGAATTATGTGAATTAGGTTTTAATCCAAGTTATCCTGATTATATACCACATATATCATTAAAGTATAAACCAACAGAACGTGATTTAGTTAATATCAAAAAAGTTTTTAAACCATATAAAGATGTTGAAATACAATTATATGATGAAACTTGGAGTTTTAATACAGGAAAATAAAAATGATACCATATAGTAAGTTTAGTATAAGCCCTTTAAATGAGGGTAAAGAAGAAGATGATTTAGCTGAACAAATGTTATTCGCAGTCGCCCAAGCACATATGTGGCACGTTTTAACCAAGTCATATTCAAAGCATAAAGCATTTGAAATGTTTTATGAAGAGTTCAGTGAGATTGCTGATAAGATTATTGAGGCATCAATAGGTAATAATGGTGCATTAAGTATAACTAATAAGTCATATGTATTTAGCAATGTAGTTGATGCTAATAGTAAGATTAAAGAACTTATAGGTGTATTACACATATATCATCGTAAAGCTGAAGATTATATGCAATTAGGTATCGTAGCATTATTAGATGAAGCATTAGCTTTGTGTGATTCGTTATTATATAAAATTAATATGTTGGAGTAATATTATGTATGAGCCAAAATATTTTGCTACAACATTGGATAGTTTAGCTAAACAAGTTTTACCTGAGCATATATATAATAAAGAAGGTGTTGCTGGTTTAAGACATATGGATGAGCGTATTATAATCACTTTAGATATTTTACGTAAGGAATTAGGTAAACCTATTACAGTTAATTCTTGGTCTTGGGGTGGTGAACGTAATGCTTCAGGTTATCGTGATATTGTATATTATGGCACTTTAGATTCTTATGCTCATTCTACATCTCAGCATAAAAGTGGTAGAGCTTTAGATTTCCAAGTAAAAGGAATGACTGCACAAGAAGTAAGATATTTTATATTGGAAAATAAAGAAATGTTTCCGTATATTAAATTTTTAGAAGTTGGTCCATTATCAAGTGGGCAAGATATGAATTGGGTTCATATTGATTGTCGTATGCAGGATGCATGGTTAGAAAATGATACAATCATTTGTTGGAGTCCCGCTTTTTCATATGTTACGGAGGAAACTGTTAAAAGTAATAAACTTTAAAGCTAGTTGTTATATATAATTATAGGTCTATTTATTAATATTACAAAGGATTTTAACAATGGGTAAACACAGTACTAAAAGAAAAAATAAACTAACGCTTATTCAACATAATCAGAACGCGAGGAACGATTATAATAATGAAACTAAGGAGTATATTGCTAGAGCTGTAAGTCATCGGGAAGTCGAAAGAATAAAGGGACGTAATAAAGAGCAAAAAGCTTTAATTAATCAGATATATTCTGGTGGTGATATTATAGTAACAGGTGATCCGGGTACTGGTAAAACTTTTATATCAGCAGTTTCAGCATTAGATATGATATTAAATGATAAATATTCATTTAAGAAGTTAATATTAATTAGGCCTAATCAGCCATTAGGACCATCTGTTGGTATGTTAAAGGGTGGTTTGCTTGAAAAGATATGGCCGTGGATATGTCCATTTGCTGATGCATTTGATCATCGTATTAATAGACAGCAGCTAGCTGATATGATTGAAGTTGGTCAAATAGAGTTAGTATTAGTTGAGCATTTACGTGGAAGAACATTTAAGGATGCTATTGTATTAGTTGATGAGTTTCAGAATTTAGGTGAAACTGCTGGTAAATGTTTAATGACCCGTAAGGGTGAGAATTCCAAAATGATATTAATGGGTGATTTAGGTCAATGTGATTTACCAAGTAACGAAGTTTCAGCTTTAGAGTTTGTACAAGCAGTAGATCATATTGCAAAAGTATCAAATATTTCTAGACCGTATCATTGGGTTAATTTATTAGAAAATGAGCGTAGTGCAGAATCAACATGGTGGAATCATATGACAAATGAGCTTGAAAATTATAATTTTAACTTAGATCGGTTTATTATAACCGAAGAATAAATAGAGGCATAATATAATGATGTTATCGCAGGCGTCAAACGATATACTTATAGATAAATTAACTTGTAGGTGTATTAAATCATTTTCTGTTAAAAGATATATTAAAAAGAAAACTTGTGTATTTAATATTGAAGAGGGTGAAGTTATAAATTATGAGTTACGTGGAACTAAGCTGACCAAAGAAGGTTTATATAGCGTAATAAAGATTGGTAAAGATAAGATAGCTATACAAGGTAATTTAAGTGAGTTACCTAATTTTACTATTAATGTAAAAGATTGATCAAAAATTAGCCACCTTCGGGTGGTTTTTTTGCATATATGGTTAAAAAAGTTGTTGACATACAGTACTAGTTGTTATATAATAGTTATCTAAGGTGGTGATATAAATAGTGATACAAGAGTTGAATAGATATGAGTAAGATTAAGGCGTTAAAGACAATTATTAGTGATTTACAAGATTATAAGTATACATTAGAACCATTTAGTAAAGCTTCCATTAATACATATAATGAGATTTTACGGTTCAAGAAATTATACCCGGTTGAGCCTATCTCGTATGATATATTAGAGATATTAGTAGTTTCATATATAAATCTTGGTGCTTCTTATGAAGATATTATAGGAATATTAGATGCCTTAGAAGAAACCGACAAGTTTTTATACTATGAAGACAATGTAAAGACAATTTATGATAAAGTAAAGGTATAAAAATATGGCGAAATGTAAAGTTTGCAAGCAAGACATTCAGTCAACTGATTTAGTTATAGAGTCGGGTGATATTCATAAGAATGGTGCGTGTGATGTTTATTATAATGAAACTAAACAAAGAATAACAGAATCATCTGAAGCCGATTCTGTTATTTCAGAAACACAACTGTTATAAAGGAAAAGGTATGTTATCATATACAGATTTTATGGCTAACGAAGATATGTTAGCTGAAAAAGCCATTACTATTGGTGGCAAAATGTATCCAAAATTTAATCAAGTCGTTATTATGGCTGGTGGCGCTGGTAGTGGTAAAGGTTTTATTCAAGACAATTTATTAGCAATTGAGGGTTTAACATTTGACGTTGATGCTCTCAAGCAGTTAGTATTAAAATCTAATAAAATAGCTAAAGCAATTAAAACCAAAACTGGTTATGATGTTAGTAATTTTGATTTAAAGAATGCTGATCATGTTAGTACATTACATGATTTAGTTGGTAGTACTTTAGTTAAAAGTAATGAATCAGCTAAGTTTAAAAGTATTATAACTGCTGATGCTAATCGTAAGCCGAACTTAATATTTGATGTTACATTAAATGGTTTACGTAAATTAGAGTCAATTACACGTAATGTACAAAAGTTAGGTTATAAGAAAGAGAATATATCAATTGTTTGGGTTGTTAATGATGTTAATGTTGCATTACAACAAAACTCAGAAAGATCAAGAAAAGTTCCTGAAGAAATATTAATTGATACGCACGAAGGTGCATCCGCAACAATGTTAAAGATTACTAAAATGGGTGAAAGCTTAAAGAAGTATATGGATGGTGATATATATTTAGCATTTAATAAGCGTGGTGTTGATTCTCTAGTTAAAAGTTCAGGAATGGGTGGTAAATTCGTAAAGGATGCTAATTACGTTCAGATAAAAAAGAAAGGCAAACCCGTTAAAAAGCCAGAAGAGTTAAGTAAAGAAATACTTAATAAAATTAAAGATTATACTCCAAAATCCGATAACTGGTAAATGAGTTATAAAAACAAAGGTATATACTAATGGAAGATTTAACAAAAATAAAGTCATTTGATGACTTTATACTAGAACAAGAATTAATAGCTGAATCATATAAAAACCTTTTCAGTGATGATATTGAAGAGCGTCAGAAATATGCTCAACAAGTATGGGATATGTTACAAACTGTTTATGCACCTATTGGTGGTATTAAAGGTTCAGGTTTTAATTCTATAGATGATATGATTAAAAAAATCCCTATGTGGAAGTTGAACGTAGTTGATGGTAAAGTAATTTCTGTAGTAATGTATAAAGATAAAGGTGGGCGTAAGCTAGTAGCATCTGCTACTGATGGTTCAGCAAAAGGTTTAGAAAGTGCTCGTGATAGTTTATCAGCTGAGTTGAAAAGATCATTTGGTGAAAAGTCAAAACGAGCATTAGGTTCTTCAATTAAAGTATTAGGTGCTGATGCAGGTAACTTCATGATTCCTGTTGCTGAAGCAGCTAAAATCTTAGGTAAAGAACTTATTCCTGTAGATCAATATATAGCAGCTGGTAATGAACTTTCAGCTGATGATGACCTTACATATAATAAGTATAATAAATATGCTGAGTTCATGTATATGCGTGAAATTGGTGGTGGTTATCATTTGAAGATCATGTTTGGTACTCCAGGTCTGAAAATCGTTTAAAAAATGTACATCTGCTGAGAGAGCCCCTCTGGTGAATGGAATCTAGGTTTATAGGTATACCTATTGATCAAGTACCAGTATTCATTAGAGGAAATATTACCAAATGTTAATGTAAAACCGTTGACATTAGTTATAGACCTTGATATAATATACCCATATTGAACAAAAAGGAGATTAAAAAGTTATGAATATTATGTATATCCACGGTGCCTATAGTAAATTTGATCCTAACAATGCTAGATTTGCTGATATGGAAGGAGTTAATGTATATGGTTTCACTCATACATTCAAGAATAGTTTGGATGAGATCATTGAGATGGCTAGAAAGGTATTAATAGATAACGATATTGATATTATAGTTGGTTGTTCATTAGGAGGTTATTTAGCCTCAATAGTTAGCGACCGATTCACTATTCCTGCTGTGGTTATTAACCCAGTGTACGATATTGATATTATTAATAGCAAATATGATGTTACTGAAGTTTTCTCTGAGTCAACTAAAGGCATTGAGTTCAAACCTCGTATGGTTGGCCATGTATATCTTGGTCGAGAAGATGATGTTATTAACCCAATCAAGAGTTATAAGCATTTAACGAATTTAGGTATGGAACCATGGGATATAACTATTCAGGAAGGTGACCATCGTATGGTTAAGATTGATACATTATACAATACATTGGTTAGCGTTAATAGCAGTACAGCATTATTAGGCGATGGTAGTAATGATTAAAATTTGGGTATAAAGAAAAAGGGACTTAGGTCCCTTTTTTAATGCGTGAAATAAGTGTTTATATTTCTATTTCCCTGGTTTTATAATCAAATTCTTGTTCAATATACAGTGTCATTCTTTCCAAGCCATGTTGTAGAGCATAGTTCTTTTTCTTAGCTGATTTACCATTTTTGTTTTTATAAGTTAAGTTATCAATAATATCCCAGATAGTTGCTTTAAGTTTAGTATCATGTTTACGTAATAGTCGACCTATTGATTGTATAACAGTTATTTTGGATTTAACAGGATGAGCTAGTATAACATGATGTAGTTTTTTAATAGATATGCCTGTTGATGTAGTACCATAAGAAGCAACAATTATTCTGCCATCAGCATTTTCAGTTGTTTTAGATATATTAACTCGGTCTTCTCGTTTAACTGAGCCATCTATAAATTCAACATTTTCTTCTCCATGTATTTTGCATAATTTATTATATAGTTCTTTACCATGTTTTATATGTTTAAAAAGTAATAGAACATTTTCATTATTTTTTGCTAGTTTAGCTGATAGCTTAGTTACAAAGTTTAGTCGTGGTGCACTATTAGTAATATATTTAATTTCATCTTGGTATAGATATCCTTTAACGAGTTTACAGCTATCATTATCATGTTTTAGGAATAGCATTTTAATATCTAGGTCAGCAATAAAGCCATGATCGGCTAATTGTCGAGTTGTTACGGGTGCAAAAACTGAGCCCATACAGCCTACATAAGTCATAGAGTTTGCTTTGCCTTCTTTAAGTGAACCTGATAGACCTATTTTATATTCACAATTGGTTAATGAGTTTATTATTTTCTTTATAGTTTGGCCTGTTGCTAAGTGGCATTCATCTATTAGTATCATTCCAAATTGGTTCATATATTTTTTATCACGTTTAGCAATACTTTGCCAAGTGCCGATAGTTATTCTTCCATCGTTATCAGTTGAGCCACCACGAACTATGTTAATATCATCATAGTCAAACAGTTGGTAGTTAACATAGTCATCAGCCATTTGGTCAGTTAGTGCTACAGTTGGAACCAGGATTAGTATATTCTTTTTAGAAGTTTCGGTATACCATTTGCTTAGCATACCTTGTATTAGTGATTTACCTGCGGATGTAGGTAAGTTAAGAATACATCTTTTTTTATCAATAGCGTATCTAATAGCATCTTGTTGATACCAGTATGGTTCTATTTTATTTCCTTTGTCGTATACTGGGTGAGCGTCAATCCATTCTTTAAAGTATTCATCTTTGGTAAAAAATGGATCTGAATGAAGTGCTGGGTCTAAGTCAACTGTATATTCATAGCTATTAGCTATAGTTAAGCAGGCTTCGACGAGTCCTAGTGGTAATAGGTCTCTATTTACCATACAGATTTTACCATCCCAATTTCCGTATTGGAATCTCGGATTAAATCTATATCCATCAGCCATAAAGCTAAATTTTTCTCGTATTTCAAGTAATATACTGGTATTACAGATAATGCGTACCCAGCTTTCATTTACTTTTTCTAATTTAATATCAATGTCTGTCATTGTAAGTTTATCCTATATTTTATTTTATGCTACGTTTTATTATGTATATATATAGTATTATATATTATAACATAGGAGTAAATAGATATGAAATTATTTTTAAAAAGAAATGGGTGTGGTCCATGTAGACGTGTTAAAGAATCTCTTGATATGGAGAAGTTAGCAGGTGATTGTGATATTGTATTTTTGGATGAAGTATCACCAGATATTCTTGATAAATATAAATTGGAACATAGTTTAAAAACTGTGCCTACATTAATTACAGAAGAAGATTATATTGCTGATTCTGTTAAAATCATTAAATTATTAGAGAAGGAGTATGCGTAAATGAACAAATCAGAGCTAGTAAAAAAAGTTGTAGAAATGCAAATTATTACTGAAGAAGAAGCTATTAAGTTAACAAAAAAAATGTTGCTTGATTTGATTACAGTTACTGAAGAAGATAAAGCTAAAGCGGAAATCGTTGAAGAAGTTATTGCTGAAGAAATTGTTAAAGAAGTTATTTCAGGAGTTGTAGCTGGAAAAATTGTAGCTGGAGCAGTTAAAGAAGTTGAAGAAGCTATTATTCAAGATGTAGTTGAAGATGTAGTTGAAGAAGCTATTATTGAAGAAGTAATACCTAAATCAGTTATTAAGCCCGTATGTAAGCAGACTAGATTTAAAGTTAATTTAAAGAAAGATATTCCATTAGTTAGAATACCTACACGTTTATACGAAACTTTAGTTAAGGGTATGGATCATAAGCACGTTAAAGATCTTGAGAATATTTTTGATAATTATGGTGAATTTATTATTCAAGATATTGATCGTGTTAAGAAAACATCACTTGTATCATTTGTTAATGGTAAATTGGTGTTAAAATAATATAATTTTAAGGTGAATTATAATGGCTACTAAGAATGAAATATTTAATAAGTTAGTTGAAGATAATATATTATTAGATGATGTTAAAATTTCTGATTTTACTAAGAACGAGTTGATTGGTTTAAGTCAGGATGATAAAGAAGTAGTTGAGAAAAAAATCGTTATTGAAGAAGAACCAGTTATTGTTAAAGAAAAACCAGTTCATATTGATGAAGAGTCAATAATTGTAGAAAAGTTTCTTGAACATGAGATAGATATTCCTAAATCACGTTTTGAGTTATCGGATAATTTTAAGCCTGTATATAGGATAAATGGTTTTAAGAAAGGTTCTGATCCAGTAATAAAAATATCACCTGATGTATATGAGTATATTAAGTCTAATATTCATATAGATGATATATCTAATACTTCAGTTGATAAGCAATTAAAGAGCATAGTTTATCATATACGAAAACAGCCTTCTAAGTATATTACAGTATCTTCAAAGCCGGATCAGTTAGTGCGGTGTTATTTAGCTAACGATACATTGATGAGTTATGTAGTTTAATTTTATTATGTTGTATAAATACAATAAAGGTAAAATTAATGAATAGGAAAAATAGTGTAGATTTATTTAGGGTATTAAATTCTGATACTCAAGATTATATTCAGACGTTTTGGACGATAGGCGAAGCGCTTGAATATATAAAAGAAAACTTTGATCAATATATACCATGTATAGTACATAGTGAGCCATTTGATAAAGATATAGGTATACATTATTGGATAGACACTTCCTATTTAGTTTAGATAAAAAGTGTTCAACATAGCTTTAGATTGTGTTATAATAGCTTGTATAAATAAAAATATATAAAGTAATAAGCATGATTTAGAGTTATGTTTTAATAACTTGTATAAATATAAAAAGTGTTCAACATAGTTAATAGTTATGTTATAATACTTATTAAGAATCAAGACAATTAGTTGTGAAAATAATAATATGAAAGCAGTTGTATCTCTGCTATAAAAAAGAAACATGACGTTGGTGCGGTATTGAACCCCTGCGATCATGTCAACATCTGACCGGTTTAAATGTAAATAACTGCGAAAGATTTTTAGACGTTTATGATAGAAGATTATTGGTTGCTTCGAGAAAAATGTTAAATATGGATGAGAATTCCTAGTACTTGAGGAAGTATGAATTGGCTGTTCTAATAGAACCACCGTTATTTGGTCGACTGAACATTGGGGATTTAGCTGAGAATTGGACTCTATTCCAATAACCCCAATATAGAATTATTAATAATAATTAAAATTATTAATAATAATTAAAATTATTAATAATAATTAAAATTATTAATAAT
>Ga0206684_1000386_pt1 | contig 17401 bp, 8 predicted proteins | sample M210012015metaG_FD_155467 | JGI IMG/M metagenome (GOLD analysis project Ga0206684, IMG submission 155467) | Ammonia-oxidizing marine archaeal communities from Monterey Bay, California, United States - M2 100m 12015 | ecosystem: Environmental > Aquatic > Marine > Intertidal zone | place: USA...
CGACTACCGTTCCGTAAGGCGCCTTCAGTTGCAGTGCGCTGCCCGAGTCGACCAGCCAAGGCATGTTGTTCAGGATGATATTTCCGTCTAGTGCTGCTATACCCCCATCCGCTAGGAGGTTGGCCGGGTTCTCTGTCAGCACCACCGATGCTCCGGCGCCGATGGTCAAATCATTCACCATGGAGATCCAAGGTTCAGTTGAGCGTATGCGCTCAATTGTCCATCCGGCTAGGCTGACCGCAGTATCGCCCGTGTTGGTAATCTCGAACCAGTCGTTGTCGCGGTCTGGAACCTCCGCGGGCATGATGCGGGTGAACTTCAGACTGTATTCACCATCCCATTCGACCGGCGCGACCGGGGGCTCCCACAGCCAGACCATGTTGTTCTGGTGCTTGCCCGTGTCTTCCCCGATGAGCACCCGGCCGTCGTCGAGCACTGCAAGGTTGTCCGGTCCGGCGATGTTGTTTGAATTGCATTGGTCAGGAGAGGCGCCGCTGGAGTATGGTCCGCCGATAATTGATGGTTCGATCCTAATGGAGTCCCAGTTTGCTTCGACTGGCATCCTGTAGACAATGCCGCAGCGATTCTCCGAAACTTGAATGTCACCCTGCCCATCACTCATGTCGTAGCGGACGTCCGACATCGCTAGGTAGAGATAGCCCGGCGCGTCCGGGTTGAAAACGACGCCCTCCATCTTGTTCCACTCATCACTGGCTCCGATGGCCGCCGCGGCCTTACGCGACTCGAGGAAGGCTACCCTGTCATCAGAGGCCGATTCGATACTACCGTCGCTATCGAGGTCTTCGTTGAGGCGCCCCTCTGCCCAGTCGTTGATATCTTCCTCGGTGATGTAAGAATTGCCTCCGGAGATGTAGTCTGCAGTCGTGATTCCGTCGTACTCGTCGACCCAAGCACCGATTATCGCATTGCTAGATGAGGCCATTTCCACCCACTCAACATCGAACCCGGTGGTCGCTGAGTCGCTGCCGGAATCCTGCGTGACCTTGGCTGCGTACAGAGTCCCCGCACCGAGGTCCCCGGCCGTATCCGCAACGAACTTGAACAGCACCGTACCATAGCCGTCGTCGGACAGGTAAACCGTCTTCTCGTCCGGCATCACTTGGGCGTTCTCGTGCGAATACCTGCCCATGGCCATATGCTTCACGAGGTTGGGATTCGGCGAGGCAGCGCTACTAATCTCGATGATGTAACCGTAGTCGTAGGGATTTGGATAGTGGCCAAGGTAGTCCTCAAGCTCTTCTTGGTCAGAGTGATACTGGTAAGAAGGGTTGTTCCAGTTCTTTGTGTCACTGAAGTAGAGCTCCTCTGAAGCCAATGGTGTTCCCCATGGACTCATGCTGCCAAAGCACAGCACCCAGCCTCCGTTCACTGAGCTGAGGTCGCGCATCATCCCGCCGAGAACATCCCATCTCGAAGTGGCTCCGTTCCACTCGATCAGTATCTGACTGATTCCCGCGGGCCTATCTTCCCAAGTGGTGTAGAGATACCCCTTCGTTCCTTGCGAATTAGTCGGAACGAATGCGTTGAAGTCAGGTCGATCACTGACAAACAGCAGTTCGCCATCATCAGCGGCGTATATGCCTCCTGCCACGCCTCCCTCCGACAGCGCATCGCCATTCTGTAGTAGGTGTTGATACTGACCGTAGGAGAGTCTGATGCTCGTCCTCTCGGCTAAATCCGCAGGCAGTGCCAACTCGGGAATGCTGCTGGGCAGGTTGTTCCAGTCAATGCTTTTCACGACACCGATTGTCGCATCGATGTAGTTGTCATCTGGATGCATCGCATTGACGAATAAATTTCCATTGGCGTCTACGTACATCCCCGTCACCTCGGCATCCAGGGGCATCGTCATGATTCGGGTGAGTGAACTCGGGGTTTCTCCCTCTTCTCCTCCGCCGCTTCCAGTAGTCTCAGAGTTCTCGGCCCCAGGGGTGTTCTCCTCAGAATCTATCCAGTCCGCCGTTGCGTCCGAGGAATCTGGAATCTTGGAGACTCCGTTGGAGGCCTCGCCTGAGGTCACAGTATGGACTACAGTGCCGCCGGCGTCCTTGAGGTACAGGGTCTCGCCGGCATTGTTCAGACGCAAGGTGCCGACCTCGTTCTCGGCGATGATGGCATACGAGCCAGCTGTCAAGACATAGGGAGTGGCAAGCTGGTCGAAGTCAACCCAAGTTTCTGCATCGATTGGGTGCACCCAGCCGCCGATGTCCTCAAGAACCCAGTTCTCGAGACTAATTTCAATCGAACCGGAGTTGTGCAGTTCGACCCATTCTCCAGCTGGGAACACTCCTTGATCGGAGCCGTCAGCATTGGTCATCATCTCGTTGATACATACTCCAGAGCAGTTCGCGGAGCGGCTGGAGGCGCTTCTGAAAGGTGTCGTTTCATTGAGCCCATCAATCAGGATTGGTGATAGTGACATCACTACAAGAATGACTAGTGAGAGTGCCGTTGCACCGCGTCTAGAGCGACCACTCATGAGGAGTTGCTGCCCGCCGACACGGGTTCAACCCTTCGTGCACGCGGACCCGCAGCCGGCAGAGCCGGCTGTGCCGGATTGCGAGGTACAGCGTCGCTACTCATCCTCTCTCAAGAAGAGAGGGGTGGCACTCATCCCCATCCCGCCATAGGCAAGCAGTCCGATACCGGTGACGTATAGGAGCGCAGCGATGTAGGAGAATGTAGTCAATGCCTCAAGCTCACAGTCACCTTTGCCACCGAAGTCAGTCCACCACGTCGCGTCCATGTGATCGATTACCGTGCACTTGAACGACGCAGCATCATCATCACTGATTTCACTGAAGGTGTGAATCTCGAAAACAGCAGACACCAGGGGCGAGTCGGGATTGCCGTCGCCATCGTTGTCGGTGAAGTCCGGATTCATTGCACCTGCCCACCTGAGGTCGAGGTAGAATCTAGAAATGGACTTGCCGTACATTGCGACGTTAGTTACCGGCTCGACCTTGATGTCAACGCTTGAGCCGAAATAGACCGGCAGTGCACCAGGAAGAACTGCTACCTCACCTAGGCTAAATCCGACCAACTTGGCTTGAATCTGGTTTTCAGCAGGATCTAACTCAATGTGATGTTCGACCATCTCGATTTCCTTGTAGGTCACGGTCTCTCCCACTTCGGTCTGAGCTACCGAGTATCCAACTAGATTGACACTGAATGACTCATCGGCGTCTGCGATGCCGCCTATGGTCCCAGTGATTTCGGTGTTGGCATTGCCGACGTGGTCTGAGAGTAATCCATACACACTCGCTTCTCGATGAGGGGCTCTCCACGGTAGATGCTCTGTCATCCCATAGGTCTCGTTGACCTCGCACTCGACTCCGTACTCGGCGTTGCCGGCAGCATCGAGTTTGAAATCGCACAACCCATCTCCGTCGGAGTTGATGTAACCCTCCATGAAGGCATGCTCGGCAGTACTAAGATTGCCAACGCTAGTTGGAATCTTCATCTGGTAGACCGAGAAGTCCCCAGTGCTCTTGCCTCCAGATCCGTAGTAAGTCTCGTTGGTCTCAAGTTTCACCCAGCTGTTTTCCTCCCCATAAAGTCCGGCCAATACAGGATCGCTCCACCCATACAACCAGTTGTTGATTGATTGAGTAGTCCATGCCGAGGAACCATATTGGAACCCCAAGAGGGCCCCTACTACTTCTTCGAACATGAAGTCCTTGACCCAACTCCTCAGAGCGGCGGCCTCAGAATCTGAGATGTCGTATAGTCCGCCGACATAGGCATCATCCCAAGTATGCACGACGCCTCCCATGACAGGGCCTTCCGATCCAGTTGGAAGGGATACTCCTGAGAACTCGCCGTAGATGAATGCTGTAGCGAAGTCGCCGGTCAGCGCGTATTCAGAATCATACAGGATTTCTCGTACTTTCTCAGCGCTGAGATCCACAGCCCCTTCATATTCCCCTCTGTTAAGGCCGATTGAGATGTAACCTCCTGCTATCGGCTCCTCAGAACCAAGAGAGAGTTGCCACCAGCTATTTGCACCCATTGTACCAGTGCCTCCAACCAATATCATCTCGAACTCAAGTGGGACACCTCCTACCATGTCAATCCATAGGCCCGCCCAATCATAGGCAAGGCCTAGCAATTGAGTCAGCCCAATGCCGTAAGTCACCATTGTTCCGAAGGCGTCACTCTGTGCGCCGAGTAGGAACAACGCGACCCCATATAGTGGAATTCCTTGGAAATCTGAAACTGAGAGAATTCCATTATTGGGGCTGGAGCCTTCTGAACCCCAAAGGAGGTTGTTGAGGGCTACGGGGTTCGCTATGTCGACCCCACTGACCTCTGCTAGACGCTCCCTCAAGGACGCGTTAGATGAAGTTGCAAGATCTTCTCCACCGCCATTTGCGGCAAAAGTCGTTCCAGCGAGAGCGTAAACAGCCCAGTCCATGTGCGTGAGGACTACTGGATCGGTGCTACTGTAACCGAACAGTGCAGCACGGGCCGGAGTAGTAGTCTCGCTAGGCTCTCCCATGCCCGCTACAAGCATAGGACCTATGTCGCAGGTTAGGGCGATGCAAATCCCTGTGGAAGGGTCTACAGCATCGTAGAGAATGCTCTGGGCGGATGCCGCGAAGTCAGGACTCGCATCAGCGGCCCCACTCTGCGCGAGCCAGTTGTCATAGGCCCCTGTGAGCACGGCAGCGGGTGCCATGGCGTCAGCAGTCGCCTCATCGTATCCGGCTTGCTGAAGTGCCGCCGATGCCCCAGGTACCATCAGGTCAATCTCTTCCGATGCCCAGATGCTGGGTGCCCTGTTCTGCATGTCGTTGATCAACATCATCTGCGTGAAGCCGGCCTTGGCGAAGGTCTCGCCGTAGGTTATCCCGGTAGCCACACCTGCCATCCTCTGGGTGTTCCAGAGGATGTTTGCATTGGTCAGTTCGTAATCTCCCGAGACCGATGCATGCTCGTCGCCATTATCATCGGTCCATGTGCAGTTTTCGCACCAGTCAAAGGAATCGTACTCAGAATAAGTGATTGTACCGTTATTGGCGTCGAAGTCAAGAAGTTCCTTGGTCGTCGTGACGGTGTAGATAAACGGCCCCATCTTCTCAAACACCGCGACTTCATCATCTAGGCTAGCACCTGGATTAGTCAAGTTGTAGGCGAAGTACGATCTCTCGCTTGTCTGGACTAGCCAATCATCTCTCTCCCACTTGTCCGGTTCTTCCTGTCCATCTTCTATCACGCCATCTCTGTCAGCGACAATCAGTTCCTCGACTCCGGCTTGGACATTGCTTGCCACTACGCCGGTCAGGACGAACATGTTTAGGCTGACTAGAATTATTCCAGTGAGTATCATTGCTATCGATTTGTTGCGGTTCATGGTATACACTCTCTACGTGCGCACACTAGGGTATGTGAGATAAGCGTTGCACTGCTGTTCAAGATGTACAAAACGGTATACTGGGCTCAAATAAAGCCAAATCCGTCGAATTCGCGCGCGAATGTGTACATCATTATTGGGACTAGGATAATGCCCATCGCATGGCTACGTCGGATTCCAATACGCGGCGGCATCAAACCCATCGCGGTGCCGATGATTAGAACTCCCAGACCTATCCATCCGGTTGATAGCCAGACGAGTATGGAGATGAATCCTGTGACCGTGAAAACAACTGTACGTAGAGGCACGATTTCATGCATCTTCAGCATCCCTTTGCCGACCTTAATCATTACCGGAACCGCGAACAGTCCGGAAGCAATCGTGATGCCCAACAGCCTGATGAAATCAGCTGGGGGTGCGACGGAGTTCCACATGTCGATTGGATACATCATGTTGAGAGCGAGGGCGGCCCCAGAGCGAGGTCTGCCGACCATGTACAGGAAGCCGAGAACCATCACCGTGACCGCGGTGTTCACCGAAGACAGGACGGCGATGACCTCGAGATCCTGTTGCTGACTCTGGGCTCCCAAGTCGAGGTCGGGACTGACTCCGGCTTCAGTCAACACCTCCTCAAAGATCTCCCTCTCCTCGTCCGAGAGCTCGTCGAGATCGTCGATGTCGAGAGGCGATACCTTCGGTGTGAAGCCCGGTTGAATCCCGTGTTCGAAGTCGGCTGGGATGTAGTCCGGGTCAGTCAGCCTGCCCCACAGGTTGCGCATGCTCATGACGACAACTGTGGCTTGGGCAGCGGTCATCCCTGGCAGGATGGCCATGACCGAGGAGACGATGGCGGACAGGAAAGTAGGGATTGCGAGGGGCTTCATCGGAGGCATCTCCCAGTTGGCCTCCTGAGGAGGAATCTCAGAGGTTGTAACATAGATGTCAATCAGGTTGGCAATCCCGAACAGCCCGGCCAGACCCGGAAATAGCAATGTGGCTGATGGCATCCCTATCGGAGACCGCCCAGGCAACTCGAAAACAGCCCATCCGTAGAATCCTGTTAGGAGGAAGAAGGACGTCGCAGCGAGCATCCCCGCGGTCCTTGAACTGCTGCCGAGCCTTAGATCGAAATTCTCCCATCTGCGATGGATGTTGAACTTCCCCACAGGGATGTTGAACTCAATCTTGCGAGGCAGCCGGAAGACCAGCCTGCTGGTCAGCCGCTGGCACCACTCGGGCCAGGGCAACCGAGTCGTCTCGGTCATGATGAGGAATATCGAGATAATCAGAAGCAGCCAGGGCAGGACGTCGCGACTGGACTCATAGAGGCCCAGCCCCGGATCCTCTCCGAAAAGTAGCCTTGCCACTATCAGCAAGGGTATTGACATCAGCATCCCCATCTGCGAGCCACGCGCTGAGTAAGCCACTCCTTGCGCCGCTTGACCCGAGATTAGCATACGGTGCCCGGGCAACAGGGCGAGAGCCATGTTGTCGTCAGGCGCGCCGATTAGAGCGCTAGGGATATAGTTCAGGAATGTGTGTACGGTGCCACAGGCGACGATGATGCCAGCAACAGCGTCTAAGGGTATCCCGATGGCGACTGCCACCGGTGAGAGACTCAGTGCTATCAGGGCGACGTTGTTGACGTGGAACCCAGGAATTAGTCCGGTCAGGCAACCCAGCATGATGCCGAATAGGTAGGAGGCAATCAGCCATCCGTAGTCGAGCAACACCGGGTCCATTGAATCACCTCAGCGAATATCGATGCAGAACTGAGCAGAGTTCCCAATCGAGTCCTCGGTCATGGTCAGCCTACCAGTCCATTCGATGGGCTCTCCAATCTGCTCCTGCTGGCTGGCTTCAGTGCCATCCCCAAGCAGGCACACCTGCTCATCAGATCCTGAGCGTGAAATCCACTGGTTACCGTCTTCATCCATTACCGCCTCACCGGTTATCTGGACCAGTTTACCAAGATCCCATTTCCACGAGTTGTAACCATCGCCCCAGTTGAGCACCGAGGGGGCAGGCGCTTCGCCAAGCAGCCAAGAGCGTGCTTCTAGGACCAGTCTGCCATCTGACTCCGACCACAGCACCGTCGCGTTGAACCGAATCGCCTGATCGGCTTCAATCCACTCAGCATGCTCGCCCACGAATTCAATCCTGAGCTTGGTGTCTCTATCATAGTAGCCGGCCCCATCTCCGACGTATCCTTTGTCGTAGTCAGGAGGAATCGGATCGGTAATCCAACCTTCGAACTGGTAACTACTACCGACATAGGTAAACGGGTCTTCGACGACGGCCTTCATTGCCATGATATCGTCGCCGAACTGGCCTGCAGGGTGCTGCAACGCCTCGATATAGCCTCGATCTAGGCAGACCTCTGCCTCATCGGTAGACCATGCAAGCCTGCCGCCCCAGTCCCCCATTTGTCCGACTATGTCGCTCGCCATATCCTCTGGAGATGGCAGCATGCAAAGCCGGTCTGTAGGTGCATCCCCCTCAATCCACCATTCGTCACCATCGCTGGCCACAGTTCCGTCTATGACCACCAACTTGCCGACCTCGTAGGTCATGGTGTACGGTTCAATCTCCCAGTTGAGGTAGAGCGTCTCGCCTTGAGACAGTACCTCGACCTCGGTGGCCTGTACCAGTAGTCTCCATCGGTAGGAGCGCTCGTCGAACTGCAACCAACCGTTCACGATGACGTGACTGCCGGCCTCGACCCACTCCATGACACGCCCCTCGACCTGTATGTACAGCAGGTGATCTGCACCACCGTAGACTTGGTTATCCATCACATATAGCGAGTGGTATGTCACATCAGGAGCAAGGGACTCGCTGAGCCAGCCGTCTAGGGTAATCGACTGATTGGCATAGGCCTGTGGGTCTCGCCCGACCTCGACTAGTTTGGTTTCGGTGAACTCTATTGTCTGACCCATAGCGATGATAGCGCCGTAGCCATTGGATTGCAACCATATTCTCCCATTCCACTCCGAGACCTCACCCTCGACAGTGACTACGGTTCCAATTGAAGGCACCTCGTTGGTCCAGTCAACATTCCAGCGAACCTTTGCCACTGAATGCCCACCAATCTCCTGGACCTGTAGGTCTATCCTGTCTGCTCCTTCTCCGTACGGGTCGCGTATGTAACTTGTCAGCACACCCTCTATTTTCACAGTCTCACGGGGGTAGTTCCGTATCTCGTCTATCTCTATCATATCCGGCTCCCTTATCACGGCGTAGAAATTCATCGCCGAGACAAGCAGAAGCGATGTGAAAAACATCACCCATAGTTTCGCCATGAGCCCTCACGAGCGGGCCTAGCGCTTCAAGGTTGAGAGCATCCGGTGCCTATTCGCGTCTCGAGAATGGAAGACAAGGTTCATTTCACAAAGCACCGCGAGAGATGCAGGGACCCGTAGCTCAGTTGGTTAGAGCGCTCGGCTCATAACCGAGTGGCCATCGGTTCAAATCCGGTCGGGTCCACCACTCAAATAGCATGACGCTGCAATAGCCGTTTCATGGTCCAGTTGGTGCGAAGACTCAAATATGGTCCGAGGGGGCCTCATAAACAATGACGAAGGCTCGTTCGGTTCGGCCCGCCCTGATGATTCTGGCTGTGTATTTTCTCAGTACTTGGGTCGGAGCGGCTGCGGTTCAGGCCCAAGGGCCTGTCCCAGACATCACTCTGAGCTGCCAGCAACCACAGCCCATCGACGTCTATCCGGGGGCAACCAGAATCACCATCATCGATTGCACTCTGGAGAATCCGACCATCCACCAAGAGAAGGTCAATGTTCAGATCCAGTCCGGCTCTTTAGCCGCAGCTGGACCGGCCTCGATGACTGTCGGAGCCCAATCTGACGTCTCATTCCAAGTGGTCGCTCGCGCTGAACTGAGAATGCCTGAGGGTTCACAGATTATCTCAATCACAGCCGAGGTTGTTCAGGCCGATGGAATCACTTGGGTCGGGACTCCGACCACCTACAAGGTGCTGGCAGTCATAAGGCAGTTCAGCCGTCTGCGAGTGGCCTCTGAGGTCGCCTTCCTGCAACTCAGGCCAAAAGTCGACTACATGATAACATTCGATGTCTACAATGACGGCAATGCATTGGACAGGTTCAACGTCGGTGTCGAGAATTATGACGAACTGAATGACGAAGGTTTCCAACTCAGTATTCCATTAGTCTCGGTTGAGATAGAATCGATGGCTCCAGCTGAGAAGATTAGGGTACAGATGAGGACTCCTAAGAATCAGGGTTGGACTGACAAGTATTTCTCCTTGCAGTTCAAAGCCACTTCTGAATACTCGGTCAGAACCGAAGGTATTCCGAATTATCAGGTGCAGACTATGACGATATACATCAGAGGCGTATACCTGCCTGGGTTTGAGTTGATGAGCACTATGATGATCACGACTCTCGCTGCTGCTGCGTTGGCCGGTAGATATCGGGACGATGAGGACGATGATTCAGATGAACCAAGAGTCCTCGATGCACGTCTGTTCTGAACCGCTGCCACTACGAAGCGACTTGTCGTCAACGGGTTGATAACCCACGCGCGTGACGTGCCTACTGTCTATGAGGCGCTTCTATGGGTAACGGCGGTCTACTACAGAAGGCCATTGAGCAACAGTCCCATGACGAGGGCGCTGCCGTAGTCGTGGCCGATGTGGCCGAACCCGGACACACTGGGATGATGTCGGGACCAATGAAGCAGGGCGCCGGTCTGGGTGTCGTCGCACTCGTACTATCTTGGATAGTTTCCAGCCCTGGCATTCAGAGTGACTATTCCTTCGCTGGCATATTTCCAATACTGATGTTCGCCGGATCTTTCTATTTGGTTTGGAATGCCATGGGTCGGAAGCAGACCGCCGTGATTGCAGTCGTATACGTTCTACTTGCAGCCTCACCGTACGCTGCCATGAGCCTGTCTTCAGGTGAGATTACAATCACTGAATCCGAACTCTCTGAAGACGCTACTGTAATCACCCTAACAATCCGTGAGTCCGGCGCCTTGTTCGGATCTTCTGTGGACTCAGCTGATGTCTCAATCACATATGATGGAGACAGTGTGTTCGACTCTACACTGCCATTCTCGATAGATAGAGAGGATGGAATCGGCAAGTATGGGGAGATTACTATGTCAATCGCTGAGTGGTACCAAGGCAACGCAGCAGATAACACAGTCTATGTTGTCACAGTGGATGTCGACAGCTCCTCTGATTCCATGCAACTTCAATCGAATCACCTGCAAAGAACCGTTGACGATGTCAAGAGCGCCACTGCTGGAGCAATGGGGACGGAAAGCGAGTGCAGTGATTCCAAGGACTCGTGCATCATAGGTGTGGCCCTGAAGTCATGGTCAGGTCTGGATGCAATGGGAGACAATCCTCCGGGAGGGCTCCGTCATGCAGATTACACAGTCTCTGCAACGTTGTACTATGATTCCACAGAAGCCATCAGTTTCCCCACAGTTACGGTGGTAAACGGAGTTGCCGAATGGGACTCAAACAACGGCGAATACGGTGGTGGCAGCGCCTTTGTCGGTGATGAAGGTTCAGAACTTCCAATGCCCGGATCTGTGGATTCGTTCGAACTGAACACCAAGTACATCCCGATAGAGGATTGGGCTGTGAGTGATTACGGGTGCTACCACTTCACGGCCGAGGTCACTCAGATGTCGCCGTGGTCCGATGACTCAGTGATTTCGTACACTTCATACTACGAATACACGGAAGAGGGAGGCGAGACCAACGGCAACCCTACCAACGAGGCTTGGACCGCTGTATCCAGTTGTGATGCCTAGTTCTCGTCTTGCGAGTAACTCAAACTCTCTTCCTCTGTCTCGATGATTGCGTCCGAAGCGCCACGCCTCAGCATAGTCATCCCGGCAATTCCAATCCCTACGATGATAGCAGTTAACAGGGGCAGAATCGGTAGGGATTCATCATCAACTGGTTCTGTCCAAGTTGCCAGCCCCGTGCTCATGCTACCACCTCCGAAGGCGCTATCTTCTACCAACTGACTAGGCGTCAGAATCCGGCATGACAGGGTCGCATCTCCGACCTCGCTGCTACGCCAGCCGAAAGATATCTCCACAGATTCCCCAGCGTCGATGAAAACCTCCCGATAACCTCCGATATTGGCCTCCAACCCAGTCTCCACCACATCACAGGTGAAGTACAGAAGGGCAGAGGCAGTACCTCTGTTCGCCAATTGGGCCAGTATTGGCATGGATTGCCCGATGGATTTGGTCGAAGATCCGCTGGCTATCTCGACCGATTCCCATTCAATGAATGGAGTGCCGGAGTCGAGCACCGTATTCTGCGTCCAGCCCAATGCCACCGGCCCACCACCATAATTGCCAATGCCCGAAGACTCTGGATTCCAACCGGTCTCGTACGTAACAACCTCGATGGTCGCTGACTCAGTCCAGATAGTCCCGTCGGAATAGCCAATCTCTACCACCCGTTCTCTGCCAGAGTCCACCGATGCAAATCCGCCTAAGCTGAAGGTCTCCTGTGTAGTCTCCTGCGGCCCTATTCCCGTTATTCTGAGTACCACATAATCGGCATCGACCTGTATTGTCTGGTCCGAGACCCTGCGCTCCCAACGGTCGATGAGGCCGCCCGAACCACTGGCATCCTCGCCCCAGTAAATCACTGAATCGGGCCCTCCTCGAACATCGTGATCATCAAGACTACTAGAAAACCCAGATTCGCCTAGCAACTCTATCTCTCCGGTATTCCCGAGGATTACAGGACCTACTCTGTCGAAGTCGGAGCCATCTGCACTCATGGCGCCATTGATTACTATCTGGCCGCCTGAGATGACGGAGTTACTAGATGCCATCTCTCCTTCTACCTCGATGGTGAAACCCTGTTCTCCCGCCCCTCTCATGTTGACCGATTCAAGGTCACTGCCAAGGATGGTGGAACTGCCGCCCATCTCGAACTCGATGGTGATTGAGGCAACGGTCACCGCACCCGACGAGTAACCCGTCAGACCGATCCACACGTCTCCAGTGCCATCGGCAAACGAGAAGGTATGAGAGGAGCCGTTGATGTTGATTGACTCGCCGGCTACATGTGCTGCCCCGCCATAGTAACTGTCTCCTTCCATCGCCTGCATCTTTACGCTAAAAGTCCCTGAAATCCCTTCTCCCGGAACCTTGAACTTCGACATATTGACTTCGTCCCAATAGCCCATACTGGCGATTGCCGTAGGGAGGTTTTTGGCGACGATGCTCGCCTGATTCAGAGTGAGTTCTCCACCAGACTCGACGACGATGTTGGAGCCTGTGTACATGCGGACCTCGGTGCCATCGATGGTCAGGTGTCCGCCGCTCACAATTCTGACAGTTCCTTCTACCGACTGCTCGCCTGTCCAAGTCACATCGTCACCGATGACAGTCTCCGCTGCGTCGGCCGAAGCAGACGGGACCATGCACATCATTACAGTGGTAATCATCAGGAAGCCCTGTAGCATCGCGATTCGTCTCATATGCCTCCCAATCTATAGCAGGTCATGAATACTTTTTCCCGCCGTTCTTCGGATAGGGTTCATTCGCTTCCGGCTTCTGGGCACCGCGTGGACGTGTCACCTGTCTTCCCTGCTCCCGACCCCTCAACGTTCGCGTTGAACATACTCTCCGTGCTGATGATGTACGGTCCCTTCTATCTCGCTAACACCGGCGCGATGCTGTTCGGCAAGTGGATTCCTGACAAGTTAGGATTCAACAGCATCACCATCGATGGAGGTAGGGACTGGAAAGATGGATTCCGCCTCTTCGGAGACGGCAAGACGTGGAACGGCCTACTGGGAGGCGCTTTCTTCAGTGGCCTGCTTACTATACTTACTCACTATCTGTGGTCCGAGAGACTGCCGCCGGACGCGCGTCCGTTCGTAGACCCCACACTATTGGCCGGGTCTGACGACTGGTTCTGGTTTAGCGGCGAGTGGGGTGCTGCCTTTGCAATGGGATTCACTCTGGGTCTGGCTTGTATGATTGGTGATATGACAGGCTCGTTCATCAAGCGTCGCCGGGGCCTCAAGCGAGAGGGCGACGAAAGCTCCGAAGCCCCTCTGTTGGACACAGTTCCATTCGCCATTGCCATCTTCGTTGCGGCGTTTGTTCTGTTTGATGGGCAGATCATCATCCATGAACAGCTGTATGAGGAAATAATCGCCCTACTGGTACTGACTCCAGTAATCCACAGGTTATCTAACCGGCTCGGATACAGGCTTGGACTCAAGTCGGTGCCATTCTAGGGGATGCGTGCCCTCGGAATCCATTATCGCCTCGGCTGCCCGCGCAAGTCCATGCCCGGGCTGACAGTACTGGTAGTCGGAGGAGGTGGCAGAGAGCACGCTATCTGTTTGGGCCTCGACGACAGTCCCTCGGTTGGGGCCATCCACAGCGCCCCAGGCAATGCAGGCACCTCAATGGTCGGAATCAATCACACTATCTCAGCCAGCGATATCGAAGGGTTGGTATCGCTGGCTGTTGAACTGGGCGCTGACCTAGTCGTAGTTGGCCCTGAGGTGCCTTTAGTCAACGGTCTCGCCGACTCCCTCAGAGCGGTAGGAATAGCCTGTTTCGGCCCACACGCCGGAGGCGCGATGCTCGAGGGCTCGAAACTGCATGCCAAGAGAGCCATGCAGGAACTAGGAATCCCTACGGGGGGTTGTGTAGTAGTTGAGAAGGCGGGCGCAATTGAGGCCGCTCTTGATTCGTTCAAACCTCCTTGGGTAATCAAGCGCGATGTGCTAGCAGCAGGCAAAGGCGTCACCGTGACGACTGACAGGCAGCAAGCTCACGATGCTCTCGCTGCAGGGCTAACTTCGGACGGCTTCGTCCTGCTCGAGGAACACCTGTCAGGGGAAGAGGCCTCGGTACTGGTCGTGATGGACGAGTCGGGCTATGTCTGCCTGCCACCCAGTCAGGACCACAAGAGAGTGGGAGAGGGAGACACTGGCCCCAACACAGGAGGCATGGGCGCATACGCACCGGCTCCAGTGGTTACTCCAGCAGTAATCCAGAGAGTGGTTGACGAAATCATCGAGCCGATGCACCATCATCTCAGGAACCAAGACGTGCCGTATCGCGGCTGCCTCTACGTCGGCCTGATGATCGACTCGCAAGGTGCCCCGGGGGTCATCGAGTTCAACGTCCGTTTCGGTGATCCCGAGACTCAAGTCACCATCCCTCTGATATCCAGCGATCTGGCTGAGCTCCTGCTGGCCTGTGCAGAAGGTAGGGTCAGCGACACAGAGGTCGAGTTCCACTCACATTCCGCAGCCACTGTTGTATTGGCTTCGGAGGGCTATCCTGCCTCTTCTTCTACTGGACGAGTCATCTCTGGAAGCGAGGTCAAGATTGAGGAGGGTGAGATTAGGGGTTTCGTGCACTATGCAGGGACAAACTTCGATCTAGAGGGCAATCTCGTATCATCAGGAGGGAGAGTCCTGTCAGCCACTGGAATAGCCCCGGAGATTAGCGACGCAATCAGCGCGGCATACGAGGTCATCGGCTGCATAGGGTTGGAAGGCTCACACTACCGCTCGGATATCGCATACCGTGCTCTATAGTGGGTTTTGAGCGGGTTTGTTCTCATCAATATCTACAACCATTCTACGAATGGTTATAACAGCCCGTCAAATCGCCGCGACGCTGAGCCTTCAGGCTGAATACGGTGATTGATGATGAATGACACAAATGGTGCAGTAGAAAGCGGGTTCCCAAACTCGGGTTTCACCTCGGTCCCAGCAGTGCTGGTAGCATTGCTGGCGCTATTCTTTGGGGCCGACTACGCTGCAAATGGAGCTATGGAAAATGACGGATACATGCAAGTCCTGATTCTACCCGTCGTAGCCGCACTCGCGGCTGCCTTGGGTAGAACCGGTGCCGTGATATCTATCGGAAGCCGCTCCATCCATCGTGCCGTAGTAATGCTGGCGTTCATCGCTGTGGCTGGCATCATGTCGGTGGCATACAACATGTTCGGGAGTATCGGAAATCTAGGTGCCTTCACGTTCGCTTTCGTAGGTATCTCGACCTTCATGATGGTTAACTCCGACAAGAGGGAGGAGTCGACGATACTCCTAGCAGTGGTCATTGGATTCCACTTGGCCGTCTCTCATGCCGCCAACTCTGCGATGGACGCCTCTACATGGACGGCTGGCCCGCTGGAACTCATCGATGCCGAAAGGGCCGCGACCGCCTCGATCTTTTTCGCTTTCTGGGCCGTTTCGATTGTGACGGGAGTAGTCATGGCTCTGTTCATGAGGACTTTTGGCAATCTGGACTCTCCAGGGAGTGGTTCCTGGTTCGCAGATCTTTCGACCTCACCCTGCAGACTCACCATGATCGCACTCGGCATGGTGTTCGCGGTTCAGGCAGTGCCCCTCGTCTGGCTCGGACAGATTACTGACATTCAGACCTACTTCGAGCATCAGTACCTAGGCTCTGTTTGGGCGCTATTCACCACTGCAGTAATCCTATTCATAGCGTTCTGCCATGCAGAGAGATGGAGAGTAATCGGGACACTGGTAGCAATCAACTGGTCGTTGTACACGCTTGGACACCTGCAGGAAATCGGGAATAAGTTCCCAGACCTACTCAGCGGTGACGACGCTATGAGTACCTTCTCATGGTTCTTCATCGGATTCTGGCTCAATGTAATCGGCATCATGTTCGCCGCTCGTGGAAGGTTTGGGGATATATCACCTCGTCACGAACCGAGCACCGCTCGCGTCTGGTGGGGGCAGCATTCCTATGGAGTCATGCTGGCTCTCTCAGTATTCGTGGCCTTCGCCATACGCACTGGTTGGAACGTCCTACCTGCGATGAATGCTAGTGCAACTGGACTCTGGGATATGACCGGAGGCTCCGACCCGTGGTACATGAAGCGTGTCGTGGACTACATCATCGCTGAGCGCAGCCACTTCATCTTCGACCACGATCGAGCTTACCCAATGGGGGCCATCAACCCTCGTCCACCTCTGTTCACGTGGTCTCTCGCGCTCGGAGGCTTCGGCCTCTCGTGGCTCTTAGAGATGCCCGCCGAAGAGGCAGTCTGGTGGAGCGTTGCGGCTTTCCCTGCCATATTTGGTGCACTCATTGTGCTGCCTCTAGCTGCGATGGCGAGGAGGATGCACAGCGATACTGCCGGAATTGTGACCGCGTGGCTCATCGCTCTGATGCCGGGGCATATCTCGCACTCGACATTCGGCCTTGCTGACCACGACGCATTCGCTCTGCTGTTTCTATCGATGGCATTCTATTTCTGGGTCAGAGCCATTGAAGGGCTCGGCACGGAGAGGATGTTTGCCACTCCTAGTTCCAACCCCCTCTACCTCGTAGCGGGAATCAGGGAGACTTGGCGCAGAAACCCTCGGACGATGGCATACGCCACCCTGTCCGGGATTTCGTTCGCTACCGTAGCCCTCGGATGGAAAGGATTCGTCTACGGCCCTGGCATACTGTTCCTAGCGTTCGCAGGTCAGATAGCACTGAACATGTTCCGCAGGCGAGACAGCCTGCCTCTTACTTCGACTACTCTACAAATGCTGCTCACAACGTTCCTGATCCCACTGCCGTTCTACAACTGGCCCGGACTAAACCTCGTGTTCGACCCCAGCGGATTCCAGCCAATGTTCTACATCATCGGATTCACCATCGCTCTCGGCTGGGTTTCATCTGCGTTCCGAGACAAACCCTGGCTACTGGTCCTTGCCACTGGCACCATGCTCATCGGCGGTATACTGGCCATCCTGTATGTCCTGCAGGAGCTCGAAATCTACAACGGGTGGGATATCCTGTTCACCGGTGGCTTCTACTTTTCCAAGAACAAGATATTCGGAACCATCGGTGAGGCTCAGGCCCCTAGCCGAGGCGTATTGTTCGCATCATACGGGCCAATCGTGGCACTGATTGCTGTGGGATGCGCCTTGTTGTTGATGTGGCGAGGAGCCAAGCGCGAGCGTCAGAGTCACCTGCTTCTGGGAATCTGGGTACTCG
>Ga0206684_1000392_pt1 | contig 17237 bp, 21 predicted proteins | sample M210012015metaG_FD_155467 | JGI IMG/M metagenome (GOLD analysis project Ga0206684, IMG submission 155467) | Ammonia-oxidizing marine archaeal communities from Monterey Bay, California, United States - M2 100m 12015 | ecosystem: Environmental > Aquatic > Marine > Intertidal zone | place: USA...
TTGCTGTAAATGACAAAGTGTATATTAATGCCCTTCTTGCTTGGAATTCTCCTTCATAATTATCTTCATAAGCAACACTATTTAATACTAAAGGAACATCTCTCTTTATTCCCATATCGGTCATGTCATTAATTGTTACTGTATAATCTGGTTGAAAGTAGGGTAAAATCTGTTCTACAATTTGCAAGGCATCATCAGATTGTTTTGCCATAATATATAAAGTAAATTCTAAATTATAGGGAACAGGCATATATTGTGTGTCTAATTGACTAGCTTTGTCTCCCTTTACCTTTTTCATTCTCTGAACACGATTTAATTTTCTAGCAGAATCGTATGATAAATTTGCTATTTCAAAACCAATTCTAGGTAAAGTTACTGCAACCTGTTTAGTAAGATCTGCATCCTCTCGCAAACGGACAAGAAATTTCTCTCTTGGTCCATAAGCAAGAGGAACCTTCATTGTCTGAATAATGTTCCCATCATTATCTTTACGAACCAAATGTATATTATTAAATATTGTTCCAAATGCGACAACTACTTTTCGCATTGTTTCATGATAGAATTGTTGTCCTAACATTATGTACCTCCAGCATCACCAAAAGGATTTCTTTCGGAGAAGTCTAATATTGTATCATCTAACGAATCAAATAACTCGTTCTGGGCTGTTGTTTCTGTACTCACATCACCTATTACATAATCTTCATTAAGTAAGTAGGCATCATCACCACTATCTGCTGGATTCTCAAGTATAATACTTTCACCAACACCACTAGAATCATTCTCACCCGTAAGATAATCACCAGCAGTCTCTTCTAATAGAAGTCCTTGATCTCCACCAATCTCCATTCTTAGATATTCGTTTACAGCAGATGATTGTTCTAAAGTCATCTGAAAACTAAGAGCATCTATCGAAAGATCTGTCTCTATCGCATCGATTGCAGCGATATCTGTATCTATAATCTCAGAACTATACTCAAATAATCTGCAATTTAATTTGTATACTGGATTGTTGTCCAGTTGATAAAAAGGATCATCATGATCCACAAAGTTAATTTGAAACACCTTGTCTAATGTCGGGTGGTAAACTAAATCACCTTCTAAGGGTCTATCAGAATCCGTTGAAGTTGCTTCTGAAATTATAAAACCACTTTCAAATGAACCACTAATATCTACTACCGTACTATCCAAACTTCCTGCTTCTAATAATATAGAACCACTTAAAGTATCTGTTCCAGCTTCAATTGTAATTTGTTTTGTTAAATCCTGAAACCTAGTTTTACTCACAACAAAAGTAATCTCACTTAGATTCTGTAAACCTAATTGAGACATTAATTCTTTTTCTCCAGCAAATCCCCCCTCAGAATTTTCTACATACATTTCTATTTTTGCTTGCGTAGTAAATTTTGCAAGATCATCTGTAAAAAATAAAGAGTCTTCGGCAGTGAGGGTTCGATCTAGATAATATACATCATGTCCAAAAATCTGAATTGCTTCTGTAACCAAATCAGCATACAAACTTTGTTCGGCAGCGATGGCCGTGGCACCACTAGTATGAAAGAATGAATTGACTGCCATAATTTACCCTATCATATGCATAGGTGGTAATTCATATGCTAATTGAATCTGCTCTTCAAGTCTTTGTTGTTCTTCTATTGCCTGAGTGTATATAGTTTCTCCATTCATAGTAACTCCACCCAACATAGCAACACCACCAAACTTACTGAGATTTGAGCCCCATTGTCGTTTAAGTAGTGTTGTTGTATATCTTTTTAAAAACATATCATCATAGATATCAGTATACGTTGTTGGATCTAATTTTCTCCAGCATTCTACTACAATATAATCAACATCAGGTTCTATATCATTTTCCCAATCCATATCAAGATAAAGACGATTCTTATGTTCATTAAATCGAATTGGTACTTCACCCACAAGAATATGCTGTAAATAATCCAGATGCTTCATTGTCATATCATAATGTATAATTGAAGTAGTAGACAAATCATACAGGTCATTCAATCTCAATTGATATCGGATATCAAACATATTATTGGTTGCAGATTCTTCAAAAGGAAAAACCTGTACAACAGAAATAACAGAACTAGGAAGAGGTATCCAATTGTCACCTTCTTTCCATGTTGCTGTTACACTATTATCTGCTGTATCTGTTGCTGTTTCAGAAGTATCTGATCTAGCACGTGTAACATCTGCTGTCGTAATGAGATGTTTAAGAAACATCTTTTCTACACCATCATAATGGTATTGAGAAAAATATTGTAATGCTTCATCAAGTCGATCATCTGCTTGATCATCAGATATATTGATGTCTATAACACCATAACCAAGATTCCGTAGGCAATAACTCTTTAAAGTTGCTTTTGTTGTTGGAGTGGCCATATTATAATCCTTTTTTTTATATTTATAAATCTATTGGTCTAGTTACTATACAATTAGGTCCGAAATCAACATCATCTTCGATCCAATCACTTTGTTTCTTAAACCCTGCTTTTTCATAAGCATATAAAGAATTTTTTCTAGGAAGTGACCAGATTCTATTACACCCACGATTTTTACCCTCTTCAATGACAACATTAAGTAGGTCTTTTGCACCACCCAACCCTCTGTGTTTAGAATTTATCCATAATCCTCTTGATCTGTATAATCTTAATCCACATTGTGCTCCACTATTAACACCAACCAATTCTTCTTTTTCTTCATAATAGTTATTAGTATATTTAAGTCCAAAAAAAACTACAGTACTTTCGTACCTTTTTATATACGTTTGCTGGTCTAATTTATTATCCCTAGATAGTGTAAGAGTGCTCAATTTATTAATATGATCTCTACCAGGCCATAACTCTATTTGCCAAACATTATATATTTCTTCAAAAGAAATTTCGCACAAACTATACATATTTTATATATAACGAACAAAAAAGGGGGATTGCTCCCCCTCTATGTGTATAAACCCCATATCATTAATGATATGTTTTAATTTTATTAAGAAGATCTGGAGAGAACATATCATCATATTTTTCATACATATACTCAGTTGCCTCTTTGAAACGTAGACGTTCCTCATCAGACATGGTGACTACCTTAATGGTATCTTCCTCACATTTGGACTTAACTATGTCAATGTCTTCTACAGACCAAACACGTTCTGCCCTAGCTGCGTCAAAGGATGCTTCTTCAATTTGACATTGCAACTCAAGATCAAGAGAGTTCCAACAGTCCTTTGCAACAAGAATGGTGGTTAGGAACAATGAATGTTCTGCATCATTAATAGTGTTCATAAACTCATTCTGTTTCAAACCATAAAAACGAGGATAAGTTGATTCTCCACCTACGATAATACCATCCTGTACACCTTCGTTGATCTGCTCCAACTCAATAGGAACAGGAATAGCACCGATAGCACTAAAAGTCTCTTCTGCAATAGGAGATTTGTTGCAACGTAACTTCTGTCCATCAAAATCTTCAATCTTATGAAGTTCTACGTTAGCAGGGATCATACGAAAACCACCCGAATAGGTAAACGCAAGGCCTTGAACATTGCTGTTTTTATTAAGATCAGCAAGTAGAGACTTCCCAATCTCACCCTCAAGAACATCTTTAGCATGGTCATGATCTTTGAAAATGAATGGCATGTCTAATGCCCACATATCTTTTAGATGTGTGCGTCCTAGAGTAGAAGTGTACATTTGGGACATTTCTATCTCACCACTTTCCATTAATCCTAAAAGATCATGTTTCGTGATAGTCTCCCCAGGTTTATACTTATCTGCATACTCTGAAAGGGTTAAGATTTCCAAGTCAATTGCGCCTGGCATCTTCTCTTCCATAGTTGCTTTAAAGTGCTTTGCCGCCCTAAGAAATAACTCAATAGGTTCGTGTGCTAACACCCAACGAATTTTGTTCATAATTTTCTCCTTTTAATTATTTATAAGAGAACTTTGTCCAACTCAGTTGTTTGTTTCTTTGCCCAATCAAATCGGTTCCAAAGTCTCTCATGTAAGATGTACAGTGTGCTATTAATAACAAGTGCTAGTAATCCTACTGCAAGACCCTTCCAAGGATCACCTGTAACGATCCAACCAATAATACTATTAGTTACCATCATCCAGCTTCTCCATGTAATTGTTTTTGCTATTGTTCTTGGTAGTCTTTCAAACCACTTTGGTTGCATAAATCTAACCATGATCTCTCCTTATATCTCCTTCGTTGTTTCAGTTATTGTAATGGATTTAGCATTACAATAAGAATCTCTGTTTGTTATTGCTGTTTTTGAAATAGAATTTTCATAAAATTCAGTTCTTGAAGCTTCAGAATCAAATTCTACTATAACAGTTTGTTTAAGTCCATCTTCTGATATAGTAGAAGATTTCCTAACACGTTTTCCTTCAACCTTACGTTCAGTCATTAATTGTCTAATAGGATCAATCGTATCACTGTAAAGTTCTCCGTATTGTGAAGGAAACATGGTATCCTTATTGGGCCGAGTAAATATCAAAGTATCCTGAATTTTTGCCATTAAATATCCTCCGTTGATTGGGATATTACAATATCATTTTCAATACAATAGATATCCCTTGCGTTTAATTCTGTTTGTATAGTAGAATTTTCTACCCAATCAAACCTTGAAGATTCAGAATCAAATATTGTCACAATAGTTTGTTTAAGTCCATCAGCTGATATAGATTTAGACTTTACCTTCCGTTTTCCTGCCTTATCATAATCTATAGCTATTCCTATAAATGTGGCAGATATCTCTGGAAAATCTACACTTGTAGAAGGTCGAGTTAAAGAAAATATATTTTTAATGGCCATTATACTTCTTCCGTTTCTCTACTTAGAGAAATACCATTTTGGATACAATATAAATCTCTTGCATTTAAAAAAGATTGGACATTACTATCTTGTGCATATGCCTTTTGGTTTGCTTCATCTGTCATAATAGTAACCCAAGTTTTAGTAAGTCCATCTTCTGATTCAGTATTTTCTTCTAATATTCTTTTTCCCGTATCTACATAAGTTTCTAAGGCATATGCCTTAAAACTATCTGATTGTTTATACCAAGGAATGTCTGTACTTGGTCTAGTAAATGTCAAAGTAGTTTTAATTGCCATAATTTACACCCCTAAAATGGAAGTCCTGCCATCAAGAAAAAATATGCCACAAATAATCCTAAAGATACAACACCTAATCCTAATATTGTCCATGCTATTATTTTAAACCATTTCATTTTGAATATCTCCTAGATTACTTTCCTTCACAGGATATCTTCTTTTATATATAACCTTACCTTCAGAAGTTATTGCAAGAACATTTCCTCTCCTATATTTAGGTGGATCTTTATAATGACTAACTGATTTCTTTTTTTGTATGTGTTGATTGATGGCCCATGTTTCAAATAGTGCTGAAAGATAAAACGGTTGATAATTATTAATATCAATCCAATCTCCATCATAATTATACAATACTTGCCAAGATTGACTCAACAAAAAATATCTAACCCTATCTCTCCACATATCATTTAAACCATGAAATAAAAGATTATATTCAAATCCAGTTACTAATAACATATTATGAGGATGTAGTTTTTCTTCTCTAGGTATTTTTATTTGGTCTTTAGGACAAACTTCCTTTAAATATTGAAGAATTAAACTATTGCCCCAATCTTCACCCACCACTTCTATAGTTTTATCCATATTTCTTAATTCAATTGCTCTTTCATGCATCAATTCTGAAAAAGGTATATTATCCATTTTATCATTAAACTCATAGGGAGGAGAAATATAATAGGAACTATCCATCTCAAAAGTAAATTGTTCTTCCCCATCCTTATCGTTTACAAAAGAATAAGAAGGTTGACCACAAGATGTTATTTTATCCTGCTCTTCGATAGAGGATTTATTGAATGCTTGACGAAATTCGGGTGTCACATAAACAAATTTCATACTAATATATATAAGGGATGGAACCACCATATAGATTAGGATTAGTGACAACGAGTAGAAGTGGCTCCACTTACTTCCGTAGGTATCTTTGCGATAAATACGGTTTATGGGATTCTACCTCATGGTTGAAATTTAATCCTTATGAAAAAATAGCAGAAGCACCTTTCGCAAACAAACATCATATTCTTAAAATTCTTACCCATTATATTCCAGAAGAAAAAATTTACAATATATTAACAGAATTTGATACTGTATGGTTATATAGAAAGGACACTCTAAAACAATTTTTAAGTCATGTTGCACGGATTAGAACAAAAATTAACCTCGTATATAATGAGGAAGAAATCTCTTCTCTAAATAATAGTATAAAAGATAATAGTTTGGTAGCAAAATACAGAGAATACTTAACCTTCAAAAAAAGATTAGAACTATTTTGGGATTTATACTATACCCGAAAAGGTGGGACACTAGTAGAATATGAAAAATTTATTGAAGACCCACTAGACGGGGGATGGCAAATTATGGAAGATTATAATCTAGAATGGATAATGTGGGAATCTATGGAGAAAGGGTGGCCCAAGATTCGTATGCCATTAGGATTAGGAATAGATTATGAAAAGAAATTTAAAAATATAGATGAAATAAAGGAGTGGATTGATGTTTAAATTTTGTTTAATATGTACCCCAAGATCTGGTTCATTCTATGTTCAAAGGTATATATCAAAAACTTTTGGTATAGAATTTGGTAGTGAATGGTTTGGTAGAGTTAAAGAAATACATTATGATAAACTCAAATCATCTCCTGTAGATATAGACCATAGTGTTAATGAAAACCTTCTAACCAACGCAGAGATAACCAAGAGATTAGTATACCTCAAAAATTATGGTCCGTCCTTTATTATTAAATGTATGCCGTTCCAATTGGCTAATACCATAGAACGTAATAGCATATCTTTTGACGGAAGTCAAGAGATTTCTTCAAAAATTATGCGTAATTTTTCCTTGATTTATTTGGAAAATCGTGATATACTAGCCCAATTTTGTTTCGATGTAATATCAAAAAAACAGGACTACATCAAGAGAAATTTTACTTCCTATAATCCTGATATAAGACAAATACCCCTAGAAAACTCAATAACAGCAACAGAAGAACATTTCGAACATTTTATAGATCGTCAAAAATATGTTGAGGTATTTAAAGAAAGAAATTACAATGGAGAACCAATCATAAATTGGAAAACTTTTGTAAACGATCCCATAAAAGAAATGTATCAAATAGAAGAACACTATGGTATACGTGGAATGTATTATGAAAAAAATAAGAAAGATATTATACCTCATCCAGATTATAGTAAAATATTTACAAACTATGATGAGATTAAATCATGGATTGGGTAGATGGAGAAACTATGCCTAAGTGGTTCCCTGATGATCAGTTCATATCAGACCTCGCAGATGCTTTAGTATACGTCCATGATCTCCTACCTAATGGCCGACCAGAAACCAACATGTTCAAAATTGCAAATTCCCTTAACGAGCATGAGAATTGGTTTACTAATGAGGCAGTGGAAGAATTTAATAAGATAAGAAATGACTTAACAGGTAGTGTAGTTCTACATGGTGATCTATGGAATGAAAACATCATTATAGAAGATGGCAAATTTAAGGCACTAATAGATTGGGAGCATTCGCAAATAGGTGATCCTCATTGGGAGTTTCGTATGATACGTAGATTTATTGGATGGGACGGATTAGAAAAACTACTATTCAGATATAACTGTAGTTCTGGCAGAATGTTGAAATTTAGTCATGTTAAGACATTAGACAAACTTGCTCTCTGTCATCAACTCAACTTCAGGGTCAAAAAAAATGATAGTAGACAACATCTTTTTAAAAGATATATTAAAGAATGGCCAGAGTGTTTATATGGTTAATGCCTCTGGAACCAAATACTCCATAATATTATCTTTATCCACTATAGTTCCATCATCTGTAATTGCCTTCACGTGAAAATTATTAGGTAGTGGAGAAAAGAATTCCTTCTGTGCTTGTTGTTCCATCAGTCTGGTCTTGCCTTTATTATAAGCATAATCCTTATCCCATTGTGCAATAAAATCTCGTAGCATCATCTTTGCTGATAAAAACTTTTCTTCTGGACTTCGTGGACCGTGATTATACCAATACATATTCTTGTTAATATGTTCATTAATTGCCCACTTATGAATGTCTGCATCTCTAAAGAACGGTTGGTAATTATTTAAATCCATCTTCTTACAAGTTATATTTTGTAATAATCTAAACGATTGTGTAAGAAAAGTATATCGTGTAATAGTCCACCACATCTCATAATTCCATTCTTCATCCTCTTCAAGATTGGGAGTTTTGGTTCTATTAATCTTATAACCTAAAGGAGAATCTGGATCACGTACCGCATCATCCACTTGAGGAGGATATCCTACACTACCAAACAACCTGTCTGCTTCGCACCCACTGGTATAAATATGCTTATCTGGTTCTGCCTGTCCATATAAATTTCCACTTTCATCCAATGTATGCCATCCCCCAGAAATATAATTATCCCAGAGTTTTTCATAATGTCTTATGACAGAAGTTCCCCCTGCAATAATATGTAACTGATCTCTAGGACAAACTTCTTTCAGGGCAAGAATTATTGCTGTGCTATCTATACCACCAGAATATAGAACATCTATAACTCTATCCATAGATGCTAATTCTTGAGCACGTTTCATCATTAAATCATTAAAGTCCTCCCTCGATATTTCAGGATAATATTGGTAGTTTAAAACAGGGTAATATTTTTCCATATTGTCCATACTATATACAAACTGATCAACACCCAATGCATCATTTATATAAGAGTGTTTTGATCGATGACAATACTGGATCATAAACTCTTCACGTTCTCTTGCTAACTTATATTTCTCCTTAAAATCATCATCAAACTCTAACCATCCATACTGCCCCTTTCGTGGAGCACCCTTAACATACTTGTCCCATGCTCTACGATAATCATCTGAAATAAAAACGAACTTAATTGAATTTGTCATAATCGGCCCATAAATGTGGTTTATTAGATGAGTGTGTAAAGTGAACGAACTTTATATCAGGATGAAATTCTCCTCCCAGATACACATACTCATTCCCTGTAATCTCTCTATATTTTCTTGCCATCTGGACATTCCACTTCATCATAGGTTTGCCATAATTTATATCTGAATCTACTACCCAACGAGTAAACCAACTTTTTGGAAGCATAATCAACTGCAACCTCTCTTTAACAGAGTCTTCAACAAAATATTGTTCTCCGTTTACTGGTCCTTTCGTAGTTTCATTCTTTATATAATACTGTTGCCAATAATGTATATCTTCCATAAACTTGTCGTAAATGTATTTACAGTCTTTTGGATAATATTTAAAGAACCCCCCATTAATATAGTATCCACTTTTCTTTGTATCCCTCCACCATCCTGGCATAGCAAGAAATTGTCCTCGTTTTATGGGGTAATCAAATATTTTCTTATAATCATTTAGAAGCAAAACGTCAATATCCATAACACAAATAGGTTCTTCTGTGTCGAGTTGCATACCCCACATCTTGTTCCATTGAAGAGTTACCTTTGGATTGTATGGTTCTCGTATCCATTTCAGTGTATATCCCTTGCCACTTAATTTCTTTTCTAAGTAGTCTTCGTATTCTGGACCATACTTATCACCAATTCTAATTGCGATTATTATCATCTTTTCCATCTTTTCAATGGTACTGTACCTCTAAAATGATAATCATCTGCCGTTTCTAAAATATTAAAAAGTTTATCAAAAGATTTATATATTTCTGGTAATGTGTATTTTAAAATTACTTTATTATAACTAAAAATATTGCTTGCATTAAAAAATACTCTTTTTCCCTTGACTTCTTTTAAAAGTCTGTTATAATCTGGTTCGATTAAATTCATTAACCAAAACTCAATATCATAATTCGCACACATCTCCTCTTGCCAAGTTCTCATTTCTTTAAAAGTTCCAAAACTATTCGGCCGACCTTTTTGATATTCTTGGTTCCAAATAAAAAACATATCTGGATGCATTTTTTCTAAAACTTTTAATTCTTCTAATGTTGGGTTCATATCTAAAATTTGTTGTTTAATATCTAGTACCCTTTTAATATAGTCATATATTATAATCTTGCCGTTGAAGTTTAATTTATGTGCTAAAACTTCTGTAGTATAACCACCGCAAGGAGAAAATATCAAATCAAATTCTTCATCCTTGGGAAACCCTCCCAGGTATTCATTATTTTCTACATAATATTTTATTCTATCTAAATTGGCCAGGCGAGTCCATCGTGTACTGTAAAAATTTAAATTTAACCTATTAAAATAAAAATTCTCATTCTCTTTATTAAAATCATATGTATCTTCTCTAATATTCTTCCACATATCATTCTGATATTCACGTGATTGGGAACCATATGAAAATGCCTTCTTTTCTCTTTGTCTTTTTGTAAAATTTTGTATTTTAGGAAACTCTGTTGGTTTTATCCAAAGAGGAGTATAATCATCATGATAATTTTGTTTTGATCTTTCTTCATATTCAAATTTTTCATATACATCAGGACAACCCATCTCCCTCCACATATTTAAATTTAATTCTATATGTTGGTGATGTAAATAAGCAAGAGGTGCTGTAAAAGAATTAGGGTTCGACGGCCAAGGTTCGGCGAGATGTCTATTAACTAAGGTTACTACATCTCCAGGTTTTGCTATTATATGTGCCTTACAATATATTTTACTCTCTGAAAATTTTTCAAAATCTGTAATAGGGGTATTAGGTTTGCCTTTTGCCATTTCTATTACAACAAAAAGCATCCCTACAGAACATATCATCACATGTGTAGTTTCTGTTTCTTTTTTTAAAAGGTTAGAAACTTCACTTTGTTTACATAATTTAATATAATGCCCAGTTCCAGCACCAGTACCTCCACCAGACATTTGTAGATACGTCATCTGCGTTTGTTTTTCTACACCATAGTCCCATTCAAGTTTATCTGGATATGTAACTAAATATAGTAATTTTTTAGTCTTAACAGGGAGTATAAAGGACTTTAAGCTAATAAAAGTTTTAAATTCTTCAAAACTATCCATCAATTTCTTTCAACGCATCCAATCCAAATTGTTTAGCAACCGACCTTTTCATTAGAAATTCTCTTTCTTTATTACTACCACCATGTATTATAAAGTGAAATCTATTTTCATTTGATGAATTATATGCTTCGTGATTAACTCCATTATCAAACCAAAACCCTGTACAATTTTCAAAAGGAAGTTCTTCTTTTGTAGAAGATCGTCTTAGGTAACAATTATCTGGTTGATAGAACGCAAGGTTAATTGCAGAAGAAATGTTACGTTTTCTACCTTCGTCAGTTCTTTTTTGATTGGAATCATTATGTTTTTCTATTGAACCTTCTGGTTTCAATAACATAAATCTACATCTTCTATATTGTTTGTGGGGGAAGTCTTCTAACCATTTTTTAGTCTCTGGACAAATTTCTTGTAATTCTGTCCATCCCCAATCAACATCTTCTTCTTCTAAATTATAAGCAGAGGGATTTTTGGTGTGATGCCACCCTCCAGCAATATCCTTACCCTTCTCAACAAAACCATGTAGTGCAGAAGAGCACCAACCATCTCCAACACCGTAACGATGGTCTACAAAAAAACCTTCATCATATACCTGTTGTGCTTCTTTAATACATGCTTCTGGTATTTCTAAATCTATCTTGAGATACCATATATCATTTGCCCTGCACCATTCTACTACATTCATTTACCTATCACCATAAATCGAGTAAATCCATTTTGTAAAACTTTTCTACCAGTATACCAAACATCTAGAAGTCTTGCTTGATCTATTAATTCTTCTTCACTTTCTACTGTGTTTATATGATCTTCACAATATTCCTTTTGATTTGTAGATTGTAAAACATATAAAGGATCTTCTAAGTTATAATTTATTTCTCTAAATTTCCACATAGGAAACATATGTTCACAAGAAGTATTCACTATTACATCATAAGGATCTTCTCCATCCTCAAGTGCTTTGGCGGGCATTAATGCATTAAACATTATATTTTTTCGCATTGATCTATATTTTCCTGCATCCTTATACCGTCTATTAAATTTAAAACTAACAAAATGAGCATCTTCATCTATTTCAAAATTCATTACTAATTCAACATCTAAATATTCTATTAAAATAGAAGTCAAATAATGTGCATACCAACCTCCTAATAATGCAACTTTCTTTGGTTTAATTTCCAATTTTTTCATCTCATCTCCCAACCATAACTTACCTTCAAGTTGAGATGAATTCATAGAATCCACAAGTCTAGGATATGCCCAAGGTCTTTCTTTTTGAGTCTGATTATGTGCATTTGTCCAATTATTTGTTGTTTCAGGAGTATATATAATATGATCGACTACCAAAGTTTTCTCAATTCTTCTATCTCAAACATATCTTCATATGTTTCCTTCGTGCTATTATTAAATAAACAAATTTTATGATCTTCTCTGATTTTTTTAAGCTCCATATCATCTGGGAAAATATTTCCCTTATACCAAGAATATATATCTCCTTTCGGAAAAGGATTGAAAAAGGAAACCTTTTCGTCCCATATTTTATAAAAATTATGATTAAAATAATTATCTATGGTTTTGTAAGTAAAAAATATAATTTCTGGATGTTCTTCAATAAAGTTATATACCCCTCGCATTTGCCCTCTATTCCATCTAATAACAGAAGAATTTAAGGGAGTAGATTTTATTTGACCAAAATTCTTTCTACACGTATTAATATCATTCCACCAACCCTTAACAATATAAGGTTTTTGCATATTTAATTTAAAAAAATATTTTAAATCTTGATGGATAAGGATATCAAGATCTAGGTATAAAAACTGTGTGCCGTCCATTTCAGGAAATAAATTTTCATTAAACATATAACATTTACGATATGCCCAAAAGAAATTCTTCTCAGGATCATAGTATTGATCCCAATCAGTTGGAAGTTGTATGTCATATTCTGTTTCGGGATTGTCTGTCAGACAGTAGAAATTATAAGGCAAATCTAAATTACGATCAACTTGTTCTTTTAAATTAAGAATGTAATCAGAGTCATACTTATCACCCCACTTAACACATAATATTGTATATAATGAATTCATATTATTTTACGAAAGAATTGTATAAAACTATAGCCTCCAAAGGTGATTCTGCTTTTCTTAAATCAGTTTTTGCTTTTCTTTTCTTACTAGATTTTACTTCATCACGATCAAAGAATTTTAATTTTAATTTAAACAATTCTTCTTTCTGCTCATTATCTTCGGGATCGAAATTAAAAATTAAATCTTCAATGTTTAATAGAATAATTTCTTCTTTTTCTTTATCTTCAGGAGTACCGCCATCTTCAGTGTATCCATATAAATTTCGTTCCTTTGCATATCGTTCAAATGCTTGGTGAAATTCATTTCTTGCATTTTCTACATATACTTTTGTCGATTCATCTAAACTATCGTAAGACCACTCACCCAGTAATTCTTGAAACTGATCATCCTCTTCATCGACCATAAGATAATGCTCACGTGCAACTTTACCGTCACCCCACATTACGCATACGGTATCACGTTCACTATTAGTGTAGTATGCATTTATTATATTACCAGTAAAAGCAGCCATTCTTTATTCTCCTATGCTTTATTTATACGCAATGCAGTCGTAGTAATTGTTTGTGCAGAACCATTAGGATGTTCTTGAGCACGATAATCATCACCCGACTGTAAAGTCCTATGCACACCAGCACCATCTAATTTAGTATCCACCATTGCTGTTCCTCTAGTATTACCACCAGAAGTTGCTATAGTGTAAGTTATTTGATATCCATCAGTAGATTCAGATGCTGTTTCTCGTATCCACTCTGTAAGCAAACCATCAATTGTTCCCTCTGTAAATGTTTGTATATCATTAGAACCAGTAATAAATACTGGATCACGTGCTGGTGCTGTATCTGTTCCAGTTCTTATATGTAAAAAATAACTTGTTATTGTTGTTGGTTGATCAAGTGTCTCTGGGATACCAGCAGCGGAATATAGAGAGGTATCTGCCCTTGTGTCTGCAAAAATTGCCACACCACTACCTACATTAGTATAATTAGACGCTGGAGTCGCAGAAGTAGTCACCGTATACGTTCCAGCAGTTGTAGCAGACTCCGATCCAGAAACTAATAGGTCAATTGCAGGATGAAGAAACGTATCTTTAATATCTGTAAGAGACATTGCCTGTAAATCGTTATCACCATTAATATATACTGGCCACGTGGTTCCAGTATCAACTGTCGGAGACACACTGGCATTTGTCTTAGTTACCTTGTCATAAGTTACTGTTACTGTAGTAGGTTCTGCTGTGGTTGCCTCATTAGGAAATGCTGATGCCGACTGTGAAGTTGCTCCTGCCGCCAATCTAGTATCATCTAAAGAAGCCAAACTTCCTGAACTACCCACAACAGTGAGAGTAACAGAAGGACTAGAACCATACAGAAAGCACACCTGTTCTGTCCACTCCAATACCTCGGCAGTGGTCATTTCTATCAGGTTATTACTGCTGTCAATGTATATGGGTTTTCTTACAGCCATTATGTCGTAACCCCTTCTTGTGTACCAGCAGTATGATATGTCCAAAGAACTGCACCAGAAGAGTTACATAGATTAAGTTTATTAGGAAACATATGTTTTGCTGTATTATCCATATGCCCCATTATTCTATGTATATCGTTATAATCTGTTTGGGTTGTTATGACCTCTGCTTCTTCCACAAGAATATTACTATCGGCATTAGTAGAGGAACCATCTGTTCCATTCAAAACCACATCATCACCAGCATTAGAACTACTAGAATCTGTTCCATTTAACAGGATATTATCTCCACCCTGCTTATTAGGAAAGACCATTTTACCTGTAGAACTAAGAGACATTGCTTCAGATGCCGCTTCTGATACACCTGTCATGAAACTTAATTTAGTTGCATTATTTGATGCACTAAAGTCACCCTCTGAAATTGCTTCGATAGCAGCGGTAACTAAGTTTGCGTCTGTTCCAGTTGTTTCTGCTGGTGCTCTATATTGTAAAGAACCAATAACATCGTCCAATTCGATATTTTCTTCACCAGTTTCTAATGTAAGTCTTACAGTGCTACCATCACCAGTTGCATTATGTTTTACTAAAATTCCTGAATTAAGTTCATGTATAACTTGTATCTCATTACTCTCTCCCATAGAAAGTATTGCACCATCTGAATCCATAATGATGTCATCTTCAACTTGGACATCTTGTGAGAAGGTAACTAAACCACCAGCAGAAATTGCAATCGCATCCGTATCAGAGTTGGCACCAACATTACCTCCGTCTGCAATCTTCAATCCACCTGTAAAGGTTGCCTGTTGTGAAAATGTAACCTTACCATCAGAAGCAATTGCCATTGCATCTAAGTCTGAGGCAGAACCTATATTTCCATCATCAGCAACAACCACACTGGTTAGGGTTCCTACGGCAGTAATAGCAGATTGAGTAGCACCAGTAACAGTTGCGGCGGTGCCACTTGCGTTTCCAGTTACATTACCTGTAAGTGGTCCTGCAAATGCTGTTGCAGTAAGAGTATCAGTAGCAGAATTAAACGTAAGACCAGCAGCGGACTTTGCCGATAAATTACCAGTAGCACCTGTTACAAATACAGGAAAACATGTTGTATCAGAAGATTCATCTGCTACAGTAAATGTTCCAGCATTAGAACCAACAACACCAGAAAATGATAGAACACCATTGCCATCAGTAACTAATGCATCACCAGCAGATGATCCATCAGCAGTTGGTAATTTCCAAATCTGATTTCCAGCAAGTGAGGTACTAGCAGCGAAACCAACATAATTAGAACCATTATACCATCTTAGTTCTTTCTCATCACCAGTTAGATGTACATAATCTGCTGGTTCTATTCCCTGACTAAAGGATACTATACCACCAGAACTAATTGCCATAGCATCAGTATCAGAAGCAGAACCTATGTTTCCAGCATTAGCAATAGTCAATCCTGTTAATGTGCCTACGGAAGTGATGTTTGCTTGAGCAGCGGTCTGAAGTGTACCAGTATATCCTGTCGAAGTTATTATTCCAGTACTTGGATTGTATGTTAATCCAACATCAGTTTCAGCATCTTGTGCTCCTGTTTGCCCATCCACAAAAACAGGATAAACAGTTTCATTCGCACTGTCGTTAGCAGATGAAGTAAATTGGGTTGCCGTGTCAGCATTACCAGTTAAAGCACCTGTAACATCACCTTCTAGGTTAGAAATTAATGTTCCTGTTGCAACTGTAAGTGATCCAGTTGCTGTTCCTATAGCAGTTGTTGTTCCTAATTTAAATTTATCAGATGCCTCTACCCATACAAAAGCAGCGTTATTTCCAGTAGAACCACGTTCAAAAATAAACCCTAAGTCATTTGCATTACTGGATGCGCCTGTGTTTAATTCTATAAGACTATCGGCAATAACAGAGTTAGTAGAGGAAATAGTTGTTGTTGCACCTTGAACTTCAAGAGTTCCAGATACAAGTAAGTTTTGAGAAACAGTTACGTTACCAGTAGCATCTATTGCTATAGAATCTGTATCGGATGCAGAACCTATATTACCATCATCAGCAATAACCAAACCTGTTAGTGTGCCGACAGAAGTAATTTGACTTTGAGCGGCATCGACACTAAGTGTATTCGTTGAAAGAGTAAGTCCAGTTCCATCCACAAGGGCAGTCTTTGACATTGCAATGGCGGCATCTGATTTAACATCAGCATTAATAATAACACCAGTACCAATTGCAGCTATTCCTGTAACATTACCACTACCATCAAAGGATGCAGAAGTCCATGTTACATCTCCTGTGGATGCAATAGTTCTAGCACTTGCTAGTGCAGTAGCAGTCGTAGCATTACCAGACAATGCACCAGAGAATATGGTTGCGGCCACTGTTCCAGAACTAGGATTATAAGTTAGATCACCATCTGATTCAAGAGAGACAGTACCACCATCTAAGTCAGCATCAGCAACAAATACAATTGCATTATTTTCATTTGTAGATTCATTGTCTGTAACAACAACGGTGGTGCCAGTAACAGTCGAACCTGAAGTTAGAACTGTCCCAGTTTCATCAGGAAACGTGAT
>Ga0206684_1000393_pt1 | contig 17216 bp, 13 predicted proteins | sample M210012015metaG_FD_155467 | JGI IMG/M metagenome (GOLD analysis project Ga0206684, IMG submission 155467) | Ammonia-oxidizing marine archaeal communities from Monterey Bay, California, United States - M2 100m 12015 | ecosystem: Environmental > Aquatic > Marine > Intertidal zone | place: USA...
CCTTGATGACATATTAAAACAAGATAAAGGCTGCAGAGTAGCAGTTGAAACCCTTGTTAAAACAGGATTGGTTGTTCTTGCAGGAGAAATTACCACATCGGCTGATGTGGATTACGAAGCGATTGCTAGAAAAACAATCAAAAGAATTGGTTATGACAATGAAGCATTGGGGTTTGATGATCAAAGTTGTGAAGTTTTATCAGCGATCAGTAAGCAGTCTCCAGACATTGCGATGGGTGTTGACCGAGAAGATCAGAAAGAACAAGGTGCTGGTGATCAAGGTCTTATGTTTGGTTACGCAACCAATGAAACTGAAGAACTTATGCCTGCCACCATTCAGCTCGCACATCAATTGGTTAAAAAACAATCTGAAGTGAGAAAAAGTGGTGAGCTTGAATGGCTGAGACCGGATGCTAAAAGCCAAGTCACGATCAGATTTAATGATGGTAAACCTGATTTTATTGATACTGTGGTTTTATCCACCCAGCATGATGATATCGGTATGGATGAAATACAAAAAGGCGTGATGGATCATATCATTATGCCAACACTTCCATCGAATCTAATCAATGATCAAACTCAATATCTTATTAATCCTACTGGCAATTTTATCATTGGTGGTCCTGTTGGCGATTGTGGGTTGACTGGCAGAAAAATAATTGTTGATACCTATGGTGGTATGGCCCGTCATGGCGGTGGTGCCTTCTCTGGCAAGGACCCATCAAAAGTAGATCGATCGGCTGCTTATGCTTCTAGGTATGTAGCAAAAAATATAGTGGCTGCTGGCCTTGCTGATCGTTGTGAAATACAAGTTTCTTATGCCATAGGTGTTGCTAAACCGACATCGGTTAGAATAAAAACTTTTGACACCAATAACATCAGTGAAGAAAAAATTAATGAACTCGTTGAAACTAATTTTGACCTCACTCCCTATGGGATCATGAACATGCTTAATTTATTACAGCCCATTTATGAAAAAACGGCAGCCTATGGCCATTTTGGAAGATCCAATGAAGGTTTTCCATGGGAAGAAACGGATAAAGCGGAAGACTTAAGAAGCCAATCCGGTTTATAATTTAAAACGAATGAGACTACTAACTTTTAAAATAAAGAGATTTGAAAATGAATGAACTAGCAGAACAACAAAGCTTAAAAGATGATTACAAAATTGCTGACATCGGTCTTGCGGAATGGGGTGATAAAGAGATAAAAATTGCCGAAACCGAAATGCCTGGACTTATGAGCCTTAGAGAAGAGTTTGGAGCTGATAAACCATTACAAGGGGCTAGAATTGCTGGATGCTTGCATATGACAATTCAAACGGCTGTGCTCATTGAGACTCTTATTGAACTGGGCGCTGAAATTCGATGGTCCTCTTGTAATATATTTTCCACTCAAGATCACGCTGCTGCTGCATTGGCTAAAAAAGGTATGCCTATTTTTGCTTGGAAGGGTGAAACAGAAGAAGAAGCTTGGTGGTGTATTGAACAAACGATCCATGGTCCTAATGACTGGACTCCCAACATGATTCTTGATGATGGTGGTGACCTTACAAAGCTAATGCATGATAAGTATCCTGAAATGATGAAAGACATTAAAGGACTTTCAGAAGAGACAACAACTGGGGTTAAAAGACTCTATGACATGGTTAAGGATTCGTCACTACTGTGCCCTGCTTTTAATGTGAATGATTCTGTTACTAAATCTAAATTTGATAATCTCTATGGTTGCAGAGAATCATTAGTGGATGGTATCAAAAGAGCAACAGACGTCATGATTGCTGGCAAAGTTGCTGTGGTTGCTGGGTATGGAGATGTTGGCAAAGGTTCAGCTCAAAGTCTCAGTGCTCTTGGGGCAATTGTTTTAGTAACTGAAATTGATCCAATTTGTGCATTACAGGCTGCTATGGAAGGTTATCAAGTGGTCACTATGGATGAAGCTTGTTCACAAGCTGACATCTTCGTAACGGCTACTGGTAATTACCATGTTATCGATAAAGAGCATTTGGAAAAAATGAAAGACCAAGCCATTGTTTGCAATATCGGTCATTTTGATAATGAAATTAATGTTGCATCGATGAATGACTATGAATGGATCAATATAAAACCTGAGGTGGATCATATTGTTTTTCCTGATGGAAAAAGAATTATTCTGCTTGCTGAAGGAAGATTGGTTAACCTAGGTTGTGCAACTGGTCATCCTAGTTTTGTAATGTCTAATTCATTCACCAATCAAACTCTTGCACAAATTGAGCTTTGGAATAATTCAGAAAAATACGACAATGAAGTTTATGTTCTCCCAAAAGCTCTGGATGAAAAAGTGGCTAGGCTGCATTTGGATAAAATTGGTGTCAAATTAACCACACTAACGAAAGAACAATCTGAGTATCTTGGTATTGCAAAAGAGGGTCCTTATAAGCCCGAAATGTATAGGTACTGATAAAAAAAAATAGTTATTTATTGTTGAGAATTCTCTCTAATCATTTTGATTAAAGGTTGGAGATAATTCAATCTTAGTATTGGATCCTCAAGCTCTAGACATTTTTGCTTGTCTTCAATCTTTAAAGGTAATATTTCTGCAAATCTATAGCTCACCCATGAAGCACTATCTAGATTAATTTCATCTTTACTGTAGATGTTTACATCATCTAAAATAGCTTTTAGTAAAATCACTAAATTTTCAAACTCTTGTGGGGGCTTGTAATGCTCTTCCTTATCTAACTTTTCAATGGCTGCAATATTTAGCCCATCGTCTTGTTTAGTGACTGTTATGATTTTAAATTTTTGAGTGCCAAGAGTTGTAATGCCCAATAAACCATCGTTACCTTGTTGCCAGTCAATAATTTTTGCAAGCGTTCCTATTTGAAAAGTTTCAAACATTTTTGGATCTATTGATTCTCTGCTCAGGACAATTCCAAACTCTATATCCTCCCTCATACATCTGCTAATCATATCCAGATACCTGGGTTCAAATATCCTCAGAGGCAATCTGGAATCGGGATATAAGATTGTTCTTAATGGGAATAAGGGTATTTGATCTTGAGACATAACTAAATTGAGTTCAAACAATTGATTAATAATTCTTTGATCGGTAAAGAGCTTCTATTGGTCATAATGACTACATTATCATTCGGGTTAGCATTGGCTTTAATTTCACTGTCCAACTGGCCTAAGTCTGATAGAACTGAGACATTATCTATCTTTGAGAAACCCTCTTTTATATCCCATTTTATATCATCAGAATCAATGATCCATGCATGCTTGCAAGACTGAAAAGATTCTAATAATTGTGGTTTTAAGCTGCCTGTTTTCATTGTATTTGAAGCCAATTCAACGACAGCAAGTGTGTTATTAGAACCCTGAATATCATTTAAAGAATTTATAGCTGCATTAATGGAAGTTGGGTGATGTGCAAAATCATCAAATAACTTAATTGTTGAAAATTCACCTATGTATTCAAGTCTTCTCTTTACACCAGGGAACTTATCAACCGATTCAATCAAATCTTCTTGATCTATTTTCAGCTCAGGCAATGCAGCTATTGCAGCTATTGCAGCTAGAGCATTAAGCATATTATGATTTCCAAATATTATTGGGTTTAAAGCTTTTATTTTTTTATAATTTCTAAAGATTTCATACCCGCTACTAACCTTATCCAAAGACCATGATTCTGATTGTTGTGTGCCAAAGAATTCTATTTCTGACCAGATGCCCATCTTAAAAAGATTGGCAATATTGGAATCTTCTTTGTTGGCTATGATTTTTGACTTTTGTGGCAATACTCTAATTAATTGATGGAATTGCCAAAGAATTTCTTCAACATCTTTGAAAATATCTGAATGGTCGTATTCAATATTATTGATTACCAAAACATCAGGATTGTAATGGATCATTTTTGATCTTTTATCGAAGAAAGCGGTATCGTATTCATCGGCCTCAATTACAAAATAAGAATCTGTGCCAACTGTTGCTGACTTGTTAAACCCAATGGGCACACCTCCAATTAAATAGCCTGTATCAATTCCTAAATCCTTCATCATAAAAGCAATGAGACTGGATGTGGTTGTCTTGCCATGGGTGCCGCTAACTGCAATCACTGTTTTATCTTTTAAGATATTATCCGCTAACCATTTTGGACCGGATGTAAAGTTAATTTTTCTGTTAAGAATCTCTTCAATAATTGGCATGCCCCTAGACATCACATTGCCTATGACAATAAGATCAGGGTTTATTTCAAGTTGCTCTGCATCGTAATTAGGAATGACCTCAATATTCAGTGCATGCAACTGATCGCTAATCGGAGGGTAACAATTTAAATCAGCACCAGTGACTCTGTGCCCCATCTCAGTTGCTAACGCAGCTAAACTGCCCATGAATGTTCCACTGATTCCTAGAATATGAAGATGCATAATGGCTCTATAATGCTTTTATAAGCTCGCTATTGAGCTTTGAACAACGAAATTAACAACGGCATAAGAAAATGCGGCAGTCATTGCAAAACTGGGGTTGGACATCACTCGTGAAAAAATATGGGCCATTACAATAATCGACCATATCGCTATAGCCAATAGAGCTATGGATACAGCTGTTGGTATCTCAATGTCATTTATAGAGGCAGCATCCACCATTGAGTTAGATATGATGATAATGATTGGTGTGGCCATTATATTCAATATGGTTCCTGTTCCAAAGAGAGCTGATAAAGCTTGTTTGAAGAAACTTAATGTCCCTGATAACTGCAATATTAACCGCAGACAAATGGACAATAAAACAATATCAATAAAAAATGATTTTAGAAAATCTTGAATCGAGACTGCAACACTAATACCAGAGTATATTTGAGAGAGAAAATAAAAGAAAAACATTAGGCCTAGGAAAAAACCAGATTTTGGTAAATCCTGAGGACTAGACTTCTTCAGCATAATTCCCCATAAAATTGTTAATAACTTAATCATTGCTTGTTAATTTTATTATAATCCTAGTAATAAATATTATTTATGGTTAAAAATCAAACATCATTGTCTCTTCTTGATTCAGAAGATTCAATTAATCAGTTCATCAATCAAATCTCTCAATCAAAGAGAATTGGAATTGATACTGAGTTCATGAGAATAAGAACTTACTATCCAATACTTTGTTTAATTCAAATTTCTTCGGATTATGGTACAGCCTGTATTGATTGTCTAACGGATTCTGACTTGTCTCAGCTCTGGAAGCTAATCTATGATCCTGGAATAAAAAAGATACTGCATTCAGGAAGACAAGATCTTGAAATCTTTTACTTACTCAATAAGCAAATTCCTAAGAATGTTTTTGATACGCAAGTTGCCGCATCACTGATTGGTTACCCATCGCAAGTGGGCATTAAAACCTTACTGAAGAATGAACTTGATGTTGATATCGATAAAACAGAAACAAGAAGCGATTGGACTCGAAGGCCTCTGAATCAAAAGCAAATTAAGTATGGCTTAGAGGACGTACTGTATCTAAATCAACTGTATGATCAGATCGAAAATAAATTAACCAACACCAATAGACTGGACTGGGCACTTGAAGATTCTAAGAATATACTCACCGATGAAGATAGTATTTTTAACCCAAAGGATGCTTGGAAAAGAATTAAAAGCATCAAACGTTTAAATCAAAAACATCAAAGCTTAGCGATTGATTTATCCACATGGCGAGAGGAGAGGTCCATTGAAAAAAATATACCAAGACAATGGTTGCTGAAAGATAAATTACTTCTTGAAATAGCAAAGAAGAAAATAAAACCGGAACATATTTTCAATCATATTCAAGGGAGAACTAATTTAAGTAAAAATGGAGTCCATGAAATCTCTGAAGTGATTAAAAAGAATAAACAAGAATCCAATTTAGGAACGGAGAGCTTCAAAATACAAAAAGATAAAAATTATGTAAGACCCGATGTATTTGAAACATTGATTAATATGATTCTGAAGAAAGCAGAAATATTAGAACTGCCTCAAGAAACACTTGGTAGCAAGAAAGATCTGATTGATTTAATCTCAAAAAATGGGGGTCGATTGTCTTCAGGCTGGAGAAATAATATTATCGGTAAAGAATTAACGAAAATTATCCAATCTTAGTTTAGAGCTCTAGGGTCTTAATAACACGATCATAAACATCTGTTATCTTTCCTTCTCCATCAATCACTTTGAGTAAATTTTTATGTTTATAAAAATCAATCAAGGGCTCAGTCTGCTCTTTATAAACATTTATTCTATTGGTTATTGATTCAACATTGTCATCTTCTCGTTGTATTAATTCGCCTCCAGAATCAATGCATTCATTAATTTCATCCTCACTTGAGAAATATACATTTAATGTTTTTCCTGTAATAGAGCATGTTCTTCTTCCTGAAAGTCTTTTGATCAATATTTCGGAATCAACATCCACAAGCAAAGCTGAACACAATGGCTTATTAATTGAATTCAGTAAATCCTCTAGTGATTGAGCTTGGTTTATGTTTCTTGGATAACCATCCAACACAAAACCATTTGCACTGTCTGGTTGTTGAAGTGATTCGCGAATCAAGTCCAGAACAATCTGATCGGATACAAGATTACCAGCGGCCATTATTTCTTGGACCTTCTTTCCAAGCTCCGTGCCTTGGTCAATGGCTTCTCTTAAAAGCATGCCTGTAGAAATCTGAGGAAGATTGTAATCCTCCATTAACTTTTCCGCCTGAGTGCCCTTACCCGAACCGGGTGCTCCCAATAATATAATTCTCATTGCTGCCTCAATTCTATTAATTTAGAACATTGATAAACTTAAAATTAATATTAAAAACTTTAATCTACCGCTATGATATGTAAAATTCAGAAATATGAACAATAAAACATCAATTAAAAATGCTTTTTATGCTCAATCCGGTGGCGTGACCGCAGTTATTAATGCAAGCGCCTGTGGTGTCATTGAAACAGCAAGGAAACATAAAAATAAAATTGGCAAGGTCTATGCCGGTAAAAATGGGATCTTAGGCGCTCTCAATGAGGAATTGATTGATACGGATCTTGAAACAGATAAACAAATATCGCTTCTAAAACAAACTCCGGGTGGTGCATTTGGATCGGCTCGATACAAACTCAAAGGCTTTGAAGAAAATCAGAAAGAATACATAAGATTAATTGAGGTTTTCAAAGCGCATAATATTGGTTACTTTTTCTACAATGGTGGTGGTGACTCAATGGATACTGCCCTCAAAGTATCAGAGATGGGTCAACAAATGAATTTTCCAATTACCGCCATCGGTATTCCCAAAACTGTGGACAATGATTTACCTATAACAGACACCTGTCCCGGATTTGGCTCAGTTGCAAAGTATATAGCCGTCTCAACTCAGGAAGCTAGCTTGGATGTATTGTCAATGGCTGAAACATCAACTAAAGTTTTTATTCTCGAGGTAATGGGAAGGCATGCAGGATGGATTGCTGCAGCATCTGGCTTAATAGCAAATAATATAAAAGAACCACCTCATATTATCTTATTTCCTGAGATACCATTTGATAAAAAAGATTTCTTAAAACACGTTGATCGTTCCGTTAAAAATAATGGTTATTGCGTCATTGTAGCAAGCGAGGGAGCAAGGTATAAAAATGGAAAATTTCTTGCCGATGCTGGCACTAAAGATTCTTTTGGTCATAAGCAATTGGGAGGTGTAGCACCTGAATTAGCAACGATGATAAAAAATGAACTCGGTTATAAGTATCATTACGCTATCGCTGATTACCTTCAAAGATCAGCGAGACACTTGGCTTCGGGAACTGATGTTAAACAAGCCTATGCGGTCGGCAAGGCAGCTGTGGAAATGGCTTTAAAGAATGAAAACTCAATCATGATTACGATCGATAGATTATCCGATAATCCTTATAAATGGAAAACAGGATCTGTGGATATAGCGAAAGTTGCTAACAATGAAAAAATGATGCCTAGAAAATACATTTCATCCAATGGATACAGAATTACTGAAGCATGCAAAAGGTATATGTTGCCCTTGATTAAGGGAGAAGACTATCCGACTTATAAAAAAGGTCTTCCAGAATTCTCTAAATTAAAAAATAAAGTCATATCTAAAAAACTTAAATCAAAGTTTATGGTATGATTCTCAAAATTTTTTAACCTTACTATTTTTAAAACAAACTTAACTTATATTAATAGGAGATCAAAATGAATGAAGGTCAAGCATTATGGATTGCATTAACGGCTGCTGCTGTTGCAATTTCTTGTGGAATTATATTTGCATTAGACATTCTAAAACTGTCTGATGGTAATGAAAAAATGAGAGCGATAGCTGGAGCAATCCAAGAAGGAGCACAAGCCTATCTTAATAGACAATATTTAACTATTGGGCTTGTGGGTATAGTCATTTTCGTTCTTTTAGGTGTTAGTGGAATTGGCTGGCTAAGTGCTTTTGGCTTCCTAATTGGTGCCGTATTATCAGGTCTAGCAGGCTACATTGGTATGAATATATCAGTCAAGGCTAATGTTAGAACTGCTCAAGCAGCTCATGATGGAATGAATGCCGCTTTAGCAGTTGCATTTAGAGGTGGCGCAGTCACTGGTTTATTGGTGGTTGGATTAGGCTTACTAGGCATTAGTGGATACTACTTAATTCTTAGATCTGGACTAGGTATTAGTGTTGATGAGAGTTTACATGCCCTCATTGGATTGGCTTTTGGAGGCTCATTGATTTCTATATTTGCTCGATTAGGCGGTGGTATTTTTACAAAAGGTGCTGATGTTGGAGCTGATTTAGTAGGTAAAATTGAAGCTGGAATCCCTGAGGATGACCCAAGAAATCCAGCCGTTATTGCTGATAATGTTGGAGACAATGTTGGTGATTGTGCTGGAATGGCGGCCGATCTTTTTGAAACTTATGCCGTAACAATTATTGCAACCATGTTATTGGGTGGACTTTTATTTGCTTCATCTGAAAATGCAAATAATTATATCTTATACCCATTGGTTCTTGGTGCTGTATCCATTGTGGCTTCAGTTATTGGAATGCTTTTTGTTAAAAAGAGTGAAGGTGGAAGCGTCATGGGTGCTCTTTATAAAGGGGTTATTATCTCAGGAGTCATTGCTGCAGCTTTATTTTTCCCAGTTACAGATATGATGAAAATGGGTAATGAAATGTGGTACGCATCACTGATAGGGCTGGTATTGACTGCTTTTATGGTTGTTGTCACAGAATACTACACTTCAACTGAATATAGCCCTGTACAAAAGATTGCACAAGCTTCAGAGACTGGGCATGCAACCAATATCATTGCTGGTCTTGGCATCTCTATGAAAGCTACTGCTCTGCCAGTAATTGCGGTTTGTTTGAGTATCTGGGGTTCGTATATGCTCGCTGGCCTATATGGTATTGCAATAGCAGCTACTTCAATGCTTTCTTTAACAGGTATGATTGTGGCTTTAGACGCATTTGGACCAATTACCGATAATGCTGGTGGTATTGCCGAAATGGCAGAATTACCATCTGAAATTAGAGATATTACAGATCCATTGGATGCTGTTGGAAATACAACTAAAGCGGTAACAAAAGGCTATGCAATTGGCTCAGCTGGACTGGCTGCACTTGTTTTATTTGCTGATTTTACAGCTAATCTGGAAGCTGAAGGCAAGTTAGTTAGCTTTAGCTTAGATGATCCTGCGGTCATTATAGGACTATTCATTGGTGGTATGGTGCCTTATTTATTTGCAGCAATGGCTATGGAAGCTGTTGGAAGAGCAGCTGGCTCTGTTGTCGATGAAGTGAGACGTCAATTTAGAGAAATTCCAGGAATAATGGAAGGAACTGCCAAACCTGATTACTCTAAAACTGTTGATCTTTTAACCAAGTCTGCAATCAAGGAAATGATTCTGCCTTCAATATTGCCCGTACTTGTTCCTATTGCTCTCGCATTAGCTATGAATGTAATGATGCCTGAAGACGGTGGAATAAGAGCTTTAGGTGGCCTGTTGATTGGAACTATTGTTACAGGACTATTTGTTGCTATCTCTATGACCACTGGTGGTGGGGCTTGGGACAATGCTAAAAAATACATTGAAGATGGAAATGTAGGAGGAAAAGGCACTGAAGCACATAATGCTTCAATTACAGGCGATACTGTAGGAGATCCTTATAAAGATACTGCTGGGCCTGCAATTAATCCATTGATTAAAATTATAAATATAGTTGCTTTATTGATGATAGCCATCCTCTAAGTTCATTATTTATTCATAATAATCAGTCACTTTGGAGTTACAATTCGTTACAATCTTAGATTGTTTATAGGCTAGTTAGATAGTAATCTACGCTTCTTAAATAATCTAAGACTGAACTACTAACGAATGGAAAGTATTAAGTCAGGATACAAATTGAAAAGATCTAAAATATTAATTATTTCTCTCATGCTATTTCCGTTAATTGGAAATACAACCTCCTTGATTGATGTTTATGAAGATGCATTAGTCAATGATCCTTTATTAAAAGAGGCCTTAGCAAATAAAGAAGCAATATCAGAATTTAGACCTCAAGCAAGAAGTCTTTTGCTTCCTCAGATCAATGCAACTGGTTCTTATTCTGACAGTGATGTCAATGGAAAAAGTACTTTCCAACAACAAACTGCAGTTGGAACGGTTACGAACACAACGGGTTTCCTGCAAGAGTCAGAAACAACCCAATGGGAAGTCTCTATAAGACAAACAATCTTCGATTTTGGGGCTTGGATGACATTGAAGAAAGCCAATAAAACTGTTGCTCAGTCTGAGATTGATTATTTAGCTGCAGAACAGGCATTAATGGTAAGAGTTGCTACTGCTTATTTTAATGTACTAGCAGCACAAGATACGCTGGAATCAGAACAAGCAGCCAGACAAGCAATTGAAAAACAATTAGATCAATCGAGAAAAAGATTTGATGTGGGCTTAATTGCCATCACAGATGTGCAAGAAGCACAGGCAGCTTATGACCAATCCATTGCTAATGAAATCATTGCCAAAAGAAATCTTGCAACCTCTAAAGAATCACTAAGAGCAATCACTGATAATTACCCTAGTAATCTCTTAAAGCCAGACAATAATCTGCCTCTGATTATGCCAAATCCTCAAAGTGAAACTGAGTGGGTCAATACATCTTTAGAGCAAAACTTGAACTTCCTTTCTGCTCAACTAGGAACCGAGATAGCGAGAAGCGAAGTAAAGGTTCAAAGATCAGGCCATTTCCCAACAATAGGAGTGCAAGCTCAAAAAAGGGAAATGGTTAGCGATAGCTTTAGATCAGACAGTGGAGGTGATTTTAATCCTGCTGACACAGAGAATATCAATGAAGGAGTCGGTGTTCAGGTGACAGTGCCAATCTTTAGTGGTGGACAAACATCATCAAGAGTCAGACAAGCTGTTGCACAACATAGAGCAACTAAAGAAAAGTTAGAAAGAGTGGGAAGGGAAACCACAAGAAATGCTAGAGATTCATACTTAGGTGTCATATCAGGTATTGCAACTGTCAAAGCTTTACAACAATCGGTTAAGTCATCAGCCACTGCCCTTCAAGCTACTGAAGCAGGCTATGAAGTGGGTACGAGAACCACTGTTGATGTGTTAGATGCAAGAAGAAGGTTGTACTCCTCTCAAAGAAACTTAGCTGTAAGTAAATACGATTATCTTAAAAATATCATCCAGCTGAAACAAGCAGCAGGAACTTTATCAAAAGATGATCTAGTTCAGATTAATAATTGGTTAAAATAGATTTCTATCAATTAATGGCTTGATCAACTCAAATATTTTTTCAGTAGACCCTTTATTCTCTTCTATTACTTTTAACCCACCTAGTATCATCTTGTCGGATTTTTCCTTATTTTGAGTGATCTGATTGATTGATTTTGCAAGCTCTAAAGAGCCTTTGACTATAACTAAAGCATTATTTTGTTTCAATTTTTGAGATATATCTTTAATGTTATTTATACAAGGTCCTGTGATTATTGGAGTCTTTAAGGATGCTGGTTCCAGCAGATTATGCCCTCCTACACTAAATAAGCTACCGCCTACAAATGAGGCATTAGCTATTGAATAGAATAAGTTAAGTTGACCCAAGCTATCCAATAATAAGATCTCCTTATTATCTAAATTATTCAAGCCTTCACTCCAGGAATGAAAATTGAACTTTTTATGTTTGATAATCTTTTTTACAGCAGTAAATCGATCTGGGTTTCTAGGTGCAATCACTAATAAAGCATTTGGATTATCCTTTAATACTAATCTATGGGCCTCTAAAACCACTTCTTCTTCTCCTTCATGAGTACTGCCAGCAACCCAAATTGTTCTGGCTTGAAAGTAGTTTTCTTTTAATTCTTTTGCTTCTTCCACGGACTCACTTGGAATTTCTATATCAAACTTTATATTGCCTGTAACTTTTATCTTATGGGAATCAGAGCCCAGGGAAATAAATTTTTCTGCATCTTCTTGCGTTTGTGCACCAATAATAATTCCTTCGGATACTGTCTTTTGAAAGAGCTTGAATAAAATTCTATACAAACTAATAGATCGATCAGAAACACAAGCGCTTGCAAGTACCAAAGGCACTTTATAGACACCGCAATAATGAAAAATATTAGGCCACAACTCAGTTTCAATTATTATTGCTATTTCAGGATTGAAATACTTAAAGAATCGTATCACTGAACCTTTAGTATCATAAGGTAGATAGACATGATCAACTTTATTACCAAATAACTCTTTAACTAATCTAGACCCAGAAGGAGTAGTTGTCGTTATTAAGACTCTTTTTTGAGGAAAATTTATTCTTAGTTTATTGATTAATGGGATTGCCGCTTTGACTTCTCCATATGAAACTGCATGAACCCATAAAATATTTTGTGGTTTTTCTCCTTTGTAATAACCAAACCTTTCACCAATACGCTGCAAGTATGTAAGGTCATTAAAGGACTTAAACAGCATATGAATTAAAACTATGGGTAAAACTAAATAAGTGGCAATGATATACAGGATTCTCATCTATATAGCTTATATTGTTTGAGTCATTAAGATTGCAAAACTATGAACTAGATTACTAGTTGTTATTTCAACAGGCAAGTAAGTAGATTAATTATAATTGAGTTTGGATATTATTGAATCCAGTTAAAAATACCTTATTATGATCTTCCGTAATCTACTTTTGTATAATTAATTTTTATTTCCTTAAAGCCTTCAGAAAAAGCATCCACTATCTCCGCTTTAATTCCATTTCTAACACAGTTTAGGTCTCTTACCTCTAATGCTAGTCTTCCAACTTCCTCCAGTGGCATATCTGTTCCATTCCTAATATCACCTTCTGTGTTCCATATCTTCCCATTTATTTCATACATTCTAGTTATAAAATTTTCAACTTCATCAGAACTGGGTAATTCTTTCTTATATGTTTCTAGTTCCTCATTAACATCTTCATTAGTTCTTTCTGATTTCAACATAGTGATAGTGTACCTATCTATAATTTCTGACAGTGGCATTTTCATAGGAATTCTCTATATATATTTATAAGTAATTAAATAATGATTAGCCACATTTTGAGTGGCCACAATTTAGACATGTCTCACACCCATCCATCATAACCATAGCTACAGTGCTGCAATGTCCACATAATCTAGAGCCTTCAGGGAAAGATTCATTTACAAATGCGTCTTTCTGTTTGTTTCTATTTTCAAACTCTTGTTTTTTTTCTTCTATTAATTTTTTCTGATGTTGATCAAGAACTTCCTCTGAAATAATTCCGATAGCTTTAAAGTGCTTTTCAATAACATAGCCTAATTCAGCTATTATTGAAGGCATATATCTTCCCTCACCAGCAAAATAGCCTCCTGCCGGATCAAAAACTGCTTTCAACTCTTCAACAAGAAATGCAACATCACCGCCTTTCCTGAATACAGAAGACAAAACACGCGTTAGAGCAACAATCCATTGATAATGATCCAAGTTTTTAGAACTGATGAATATTTCATAAGGCCTTAGTTTCTCATGCTCAGTATCTGGATTGAGCACAATATCATTAATTGTTATGTACATAGCATGGTCTGAGACAGGAGGCTTTATTTTATATGTGGTTCCCTTAAGCAAATCTGGTCGCTCCAGTCTTTCATGCATCCTAACAACATTGGCTTCATTTTTTTGCTCTTCTGATAAATGGAGCTTAGCTTGCTCAAAATCTTGCTGATTTTTTTTAGAGCTGACTCTATACCCAACAATTTTGTTTTTTATTTTTATAGTTGACATTTATATTCGATTAAAACTTTCCGTAATAACCTTCTTTTAAGGCATCAAAAAGGTTGGCAGCACTGTGAGTTTCCCCATCGTATTCTATCTCCTCATCACCAGGAACTTCTATCTCTTCTCCATTCTCTAATACAAATGTGTACATTGTATTTTTAAGATCTTTTTCTTTAACCAAAACGCCTTGATGAACTTCAGGATTAAAACGGAAAGTTGTACAGCCTTTCAAACCTTTCTCATGAGCATAAAGATAAATATCCTTAAACTCTTCAAATTCAAAATCAGTAGGCACATTGGCTGTTTTTGAAATAGAAGAATCTATCCATTTTTGTGATGCACTTTGAACATCTACATGTTGCTTAGGAGAAACATCCTCTGCGCTAATAAAATAATCTGGTAATCGATTATCAGAATCTGGTTCAGCATTGATATCAGCTTTGGGGTTGATCCTATCGATATAAGATAGCAATTCAAAAGAATAAACATCTACTTTCTCTTTTGTTTTTTTCTTTTCTCTAATCACATTTCTAAAATAATGATGTGCAAAACTAGGCTCTATACCATTGCTAACATTATTACCTATGGATAAAGAAATGGTTCCTGTTGGGGCTATAGAACTATGATGTGTAAACCTGGCTCCTACTCTAGACAATTCATCTACTAATTCAGGATCTTCTGAAGCTATTTTTTGCATATATTTACTGTATTTAGCATGCAAAACACTGCCCTTTATTTTATCGCCTACTACAAAACCATCGTCTAACATTTCAGGTCTATGACTTAGCATCTCTTTTGATACAACAAAATCTTCTGTTAAAATCGGAGCAGGTCCCTTTTCTTTTGATAACTCAAGTGCGGCTCTCCAGCCAGTTAGAGCTAAATTCTTGCTAACTTCTTCTGTAAAACTCAATGACTCTTCTGATCCATATTTCATCTGCAACATTGTCATAGTAGACCCCAAACCTAGAAATCCCATCCCATGTCTTCTTTTTCTCAATATTTCATTTCTTTGTTGCTGTATCGGTAGTCCATTGATCTCTACAACATTATCCAACATACGTGTAAACACACCGACAACTTCATTAAAGATATCCCAGTCAAATGAAGCCTTTTCTGTAAATGGATTATTGACAAAACGAGTTAAATTAACAGACCCAAGCAAGCATGATCCATATTCAGGGAGAGGTTGCTCTCCACAAGGATTGGTAGCTCTGATGTTTTCATCAAACCAGTTATTATTCATTTCATTAACTTTATCAATCAAAATAAAGCCGGGTTCTGCATAATCATAAGTAGAAGCCATAATTAAATCCCATAGCTTTCTTGCTTGTATGACTTTGTATATTTTACAAGCTACAAGACCTTCTTCATTCGTCAAATAGCCATCAGTTTTAACCCATTCTTTCCAAATAATCTTTGTTTGATCATTAAGATCAATCTCTTTAGATTCTGGTAAACTAGGATCAAGAGGGAAAATCAATGGCCAGTCACTATCCTCCCTAACAGCCTTCATAAACTCTTCTGTAATAAGCAATGACAAATTAAATTGCCTTAACCTACCGTCTTCTCTTTTTACTTTAATAAAATCTTCAACATCAGGATGACTGACATCAAATGTTCCCATTTGTGCTCCTCGCCTACCTCCAGCAGATGAGACCGTGAAGCAAGTCTTATCATAAATATCCATAAATGATAAAGGGCCTGAGGTATACGCACCTGCTCCTGTAACATAAGCTCCTTTTGGTCTTAATGTTGAAAACTCATATCCAATGCCACAGCCTGCCTTAAGGGTTAACCCTGCTTCCGTTACTTTCTCAAGAATACCTGTCATTGAATCTTGTATAGAACCAGACACAGTACAATTTATTGTTGAAGTTGCTGGTTTGTATTTTTCAGCGCCTGCATTCGAAATGATTCTTCCTGCTGGAATAGCGCCAGATCTTAGAGCCCAAAGAAATTTTTCTGCCCACTCTTCTTGTTGGTCAGTTTCCTCAACACCAGCCAAAGCAGTTGCAACTCTACCAAAAGTATCATCCATATTTTGATCTATTGCATCGCCTGTTTCATCTTTTAAGCGGTATTTTTTATCCCAAATATCGAGAGATGCAGTTTGATGCTCTAAGTCAAAGGTTTTTGATTGTTTTTCTTTGAATGCTGAAGACACTATTGTGATTTACTCTTTTAATTATCCAATTTATTTATGTGGTAAAGTCTCTAAAATCACAAAAAAAGTCCAAATGTAATGCACAAGATGTTGTGTTTAGTTCTTATTAGATTATTGCGGATTTTAGGATAATGTCAAGGACTTTTGAAAATAGGTAGTATTTGTATGAAATACATATATATCAATACTTTATATCATTATTTAATAAAATTATTTAAAAAATATATAAATTTATTTTATAATTATTTTCAATATCCTAGATACAAGATGTAGTGTTTATCTTATCCACCTACAATTATCATGTTATGCACAATTTATTCACAGTTTTAGTGTTATTATCAAAAAAGAATAAATTATGAACATACATAAACGAAGGTATTGCAATAGTCAATTATAGGCTATCATTTCACATCAATTAACGTTAATAATAGTTCAACTTAGGTCACTTATGAAAAAAATTAATTCTTTATCCTTGTTATTCATAACATTAATCATAATTAATGTGGGCAATAATATTTCAAACCATATTGAAGCTCATGAAATCAATAATCTTGGTCAATCTTCTCTAGCTGAGTTGGTAGACGAATCGTCACCTTCTGTTGTTAGAATTGCAATTAGAGGAAAAGTAGCAACACAAAGAAATCCATTCTCAGATGATCCATTTTTTGAACGATTTTTTGGACAGCCACAAATGCCTAGAGAAAGAGAATTTGGAGGTGGTGGTTCCGGTGTTATTGTAGATGGTAATAATGGATATATCATTACCAATCATCATGTTATCGAGCGAG
>Ga0206684_1000401_pt1 | contig 17144 bp, 14 predicted proteins | sample M210012015metaG_FD_155467 | JGI IMG/M metagenome (GOLD analysis project Ga0206684, IMG submission 155467) | Ammonia-oxidizing marine archaeal communities from Monterey Bay, California, United States - M2 100m 12015 | ecosystem: Environmental > Aquatic > Marine > Intertidal zone | place: USA...
TATGCAATGAAATCTGCTGGTGCGAATTACATAATGACTCTGGGTGGAGTTCAAGCAATAGCCAGTATGGCTTATGGCCTATTTACAGGTAAAAAGGCTGACATAATTGTTGGCCCCGGAAACAAATTTGTAGCAGAGGCAAAAAGAACACTATTTGGCAAGGTAGGTATTGATGTCTTCGCTGGTCCTTCTGAGGTGGCTGTTATTGCAGATGAGACAGCAGATGCCGATGTTGTCGCTATCGACATAGTAGGTCAAATGGAGCATGGTCATGAATCACCCGGCTGGCTGTTTACAACATCTAAAGAGATGGCCGAAAAAGTAATAGAATTAGTGCCTCAATATATTGATAAACTTCCGCCAACAGCTAAAGATGCCGCTTTTTGCGCTTGGCGTGACTATGGTGAAGTTATATTATGTGATTCTCGTGAAGAAGTTGTTCGTGTTTCAGATGAATATGCATCTGAGCACTTAGAGGTACAATGCCAGGACCTTGATTGGTGGTTGGACAATTTAACCTGTTACGGATCATTGTTTTTAGGTGAAGAGACAACCGTCACTTTTGGAGATAAATCATCTGGTCCAAACCATATACTCCCCACCAAAGGAGCTGGACGTTATTCAGGCGGATTGTCGGCACACAAATTTTTGAAAGTACTGACATGGCAGAGAATGGACCGAGAATCAACAAGGCATATTGCTCAAACTGCCTCTAGAATATCTAGACTAGAAGGAATGGAGGGGCATGCAAGAGCCTCGGATGTTAGGTTAAGCAAGTATTTTCCTGATGAAATCTTTGATTTAGGTGATGAAGTAGTAGAATAATAATATTGTGAATTTAACAAACTTTTCATTAAATAATAAAGTTGCTTTAGTTACTGGAGGAACCAGCGGTATTGGCAAAATGATGGCATTAGCACTAGCCCGTGCAGGTGCATTTGTCTGGATTGTTAGTACTCGAGATAATGCGGATGAAACAATATCAGAGATAGAACAGCAAGGTTCAGAAGGAGCTTTTTTTCAAGTCGATGTTACCGATTCTAATAAATTAGAAACGATGCTATCTCATATCTATGGTGTGTCAAAAAAAATTGATATTTTAGTTAATGCAGCTGGAATAAATCTTAGAATTCCGGCAGAAGATTTGTCACTAGATGATTGGCAAAAAACGATTAATGTTAACCTAACAGCGCCTTATTGTTTGAGCCAACTAGTTGTTAAAAAAATGAAAGAAAAGCAGTGGGGAAGAATTATAAATATCGCATCCTTGCAGTCACTAAGAGCATTTGATGACAGTATTCCTTATGGTGCAAGTAAAGGCGGAGTGATGCAGCTAACTCGCGCATTAGCTCAATCCTACTCTAAATATGGCATACTTGTTAACGCCATTGCACCAGGATTTTTTAATACCAGGCTAACTGAATCATTATTTAAAGATCCAGAAAAACTTCAGACCTTGGCAGGCAAAACAATGATGAATCGTAATGGTGAAGAGAGAGATTTATTTGGTATCAGTGTCTTTTTATGTAGTGATGCTAATTCATATATTACAGGCCAAACAATATTTTTAGATGGAGGTTTCACAGCACAATGATAGACAATATGGCTGCAGTGGTTTATACCGCTCCTGAAGAAATGACTTATATCCCTGAGTACCGTTCTACTCAACAAGATCGTGATGATGATGTTTTATTACGTATTCATTCTGTAGGTATCTGTGGTTCCGACATGCACGCCTATCATGGTAAGGATCCTAGACGAAAGCCAGGTCTTATTCTGGGTCATGAGTTTTGTGGAGAAATCGTTGAAGGACAGAAGCGGGGTCAAATAGTTACAGGCAACCCACTGATTACTTGCGGTAAATGTGATTATTGCTTGCAAGGTCGCGACAACTTGTGCAGTGATAGAGATATGATTGGCATGAATCGGCAGGGTGCATTTGCCCAGTATATGACAATTCCTGAACGCTGTTTAATTGATGCTCCAAAGGATATGGATCCAAACCATATCGCTTTAACAGAGCCTGCAGCAACCGTAATACACGCTGTTAACATTGCAATGAAGGAATCTTACCTTCCCATACAAGAATGTCAAGTTTTAGTTATTGGTGCTGGTGCTATTGGGCTACTGACAGCATTGATATTAAAATCTTATGGCGTAAAAATGCAAGTTTTAGAGACAAATTTAGCTCGTCATCCATGCGTCAAGGAGCATGTTGGTATTGATGCAATTAACCCAATAACTCAGACACTCAGTAGCAATAACTTTGACATTGTAATTGACTGTGTAGGTAGTGAAAAGACAAGCTCCCTATCCTTTGAAACAATTAAAACTGGTGGCGTTATTATCAATGTAGGGCTGCAGAATTGGACAAGCAGTATCAACATAAGAAAACTAACCTTAGAAGAGATTAAACTAATTGGCTGTTATACCTACAGCATGGAAGATTTTAAATCTGCACTAAAAACAATAGAAAGTGGTAAGTTTGGTAATTTGTCTTGGATAAAGGAGCTTCCGTTATCCGATGCAAATCTTGCTTTTAGACAGCTGCACGATGATAGAATGTCATCCGCAAAAGTTATTTTAAAACCGCATTTGTAAACAGATGGATAGAAAATCATGAGCTTAAAAGACCTTAAATTTAGTATTGACCCTAACACCAAAACACCGATGTGGCTTCAGATTAGGAATGAACTATTTGATTGCCTTTATAAAGATATCTTAAGGCCTGGGCAACTTATTCCTAATGAAAAAACACTAGTAGAAATATTTAATGTATCGATTGGCACTGTTAGAAAGGCTATCGGAGCTTTGGAAAAAGAAGGTATTTTAATTAGAAAACAAGGCCTAGGAACTTTTGTTTGCCAACATGACGACCAGAGTTTCCTATTTAAATTTTTTCATATTTTCTTTAATGATAGTGACGTAAGGCACATTCCTGAAGTCGAACTGGTCTCTTTCAAAAAAGAAAAAGCCAACAAAACTGAAATGAAGTTGTTAAACATCCCAAAAGAAAACGACAAGGTTTTTCATATCTATAATAAATTAGGCTTTCAAGGTAAAGTCCACTCGATTGACAAGATTGTCATTGCCGCAACTAAGTTTCCATTATTAACTGAAGAAACTCTCGTTAACCGTCATAACACTATATACAACCTATTTCAAAATAAATTTAATGTTTTTATAACACATACCTCTGAGAGAATTAAGGCAACTTCGGTGGACAAAAAAATTTCTCAAATGTTAGGTATCGAAATGGGTACACCTATTTTAAAAATTGAGCGCCTTGGTTATACCTTCCATGACGAAATTGTTGAGTTACGAACTTCCTATGTTAATACAACTGAAGTTGAATACATTCGGGATCAGTACAGCTTAGTCGGAGAATAAGCTCATATCAGTCATTTTCTTATCCTTGATTTAATTCCCATATAAATAAGTTGGGAGCCATAAAACGATCTTTGGAAAGATAATAATTACTGCCAATCCAACAACTTGAATCATCATAAATTGAAACATGCCTTTATATATATCTGCCAAATCCCACTCTGGCACAACTCCTTTCAAGAAGTAGGCCGATAATGCCACAGGCGGTGATAGCCAGGCAGTCTGCAAGTTAACAGCGACCAATATTGCGAACCAAAGTAAAGGAAGCTCTAATTGATCTAATATTTGCACTACTAGAGGCATAAGAATTGGAATAATGATTAGTACAATTGGGACCCATTCTAACGGCCAAGCCAAAAGAAATATAAGCGCCATTATCATCAACAGTAAAACCATTGGAGGGAGGTCAAGTACCATCAAATACTCTGTAAGCATTGTTGGTGTCCCTAACCTTGAAAATACTGCACCAAAAAAGTTAGAAGCGCAAACCAAGACCATAATTAATGTGGTTATTTCTAGTGTCTTTAATAAAGCATCTTGAAGAACTTTAAAAGTTAATTTTCGGTACGCAAGTGTTAAAAATATTGCGCCCACAGCACCCATTGCCGCTCCTTCTGTAGGCGTTGCAAGCCCAGCCAATATACTTCCTAATGATGAGCCTACCAAGAGAACAGGCGGAACAAGTCCTTTAAAAAACTCAATCCACACCTCTCTCATAGAGTCAGGAATAAGGTCCTCAGGAACGACAGGGCCTAATGATGGATTTAAGTGGCATCTAATAAGCGTGTAGCCTGTATAAAGGGCTGCTAACATTAGACCAGGCATAATCGCCGCAGCAAATAAGTCTGTAACAGGGATGTTTAAAATTGGTCCCATAACAACTAACATAATGCTTGGTGGTATCAAGATTCCCAAAGTACCACCAGCAGTAATTGTTCCTGCAGCCAACTGAACATCATAGCCAGCTCTGTTCATTGTCTTAGCTGACATAATTCCTAAAATCGTGACCGATGCACCTACAATACCTGTTGCAGCTCCAAAAATTACTGAAACAAAAAGAACGGCTACAAATAAAGAGCCTTTGGTTCTAGCGAGAGCCATCTGGACTGATGAAAACAACCTTTCCATCAAGTTGGCTTTCTCCATCAATATACCCATAAAGGTAAATAGTGAGATTGCTGCAAGAGTCTGCTCAAGCATGCTTCCAGAAAACTGGAAGGTCATTAAGTAAAAAACAAGGTCTCCAAAGCCTAAATAGCCAAAGAAAACACCTAAGAAAATTAGAATAAACGAAATTGGAAAGCCAATAAAAATGGCAAATAGCATTGTTAGAATTAATAATATGCCTAGTACTTCTGGAGTCATGGCCACCTCCTATTTCTAACTGCATACACGCACTTAAGTGTCTCCGAAATTCCTTGAATTATAAGGAAAACAAGTCCTATAAATAAAACACTCTTGATTGGATACAAAAGAGGCATCCATGAAGTATCCATACCCCTTTCCATTATCGACCAAGACTTATAAGCATATTTATAGCATGCCCACGCAGCACCAATCAATCCAGGAAAGTAAAACAATAAATATAAAGTTAAGTCTATTGTTGCTTGGGTCTTAACAGACCAATTTCGATACATAAAGTCAGCTCGAATATGAACCCCTTTTGATAGCGCATAACCAGCACCAAGCATAAACATAGCGCCCGCAAACATTCTACTAATATCGTATGCCCAAAACGTGGGAGAAGCGAAAAAGTGCCTGCCAACAACCTCAATAAACATGGCAACAAAAACAGGAACAGTGAGCCAACATGCTAACTGGCCAACTCTGAGACTAAAAAGGTCAATACCGAGGATTATTTTTGCCATAAATTTTGGCATATCATCAGGCATCACACCAGAATATGATCGCCCTTCAGCAACCATTTCATCAGTAGTGTCTAACTGACTATAATCTTCCTCTTCTGACATATTGAATACCTTTGACGAAATAAAAAAAGTGATGAAAAGTCATCTTACCTTTTAATGGTCCTAGCCGGCAAAATCTCCCAATTAGATTTTATATATTGAGTTGAGAATAACTAAATAAATATATAAAAACAAACTGTATTGTACCTAACAAGAAGCCATTGCTGGTGGCAGGAGATGCACCACCAGCTAAAGCCGTCAAACTTAAAAAAAGTTGCCAACAGTGATTAACTATTGGCAACTTAGTTTACAAGTCTTACGATGAATCTTTACTTCAATGTTTCAGCAAACGCTAGGCCTAGCTTAGCATTAGACGCTTGAGCACCCGACCAGAAAGGTACCGCAATCTTTGCGAAGTCTTTCTGTGATTGCCATACCTCAGCAAAAAACGCATTCTGTTCAGCGTTCTTTGCAAGAGTTGCATTCGCAGCAGCCATATACTCAACGAAGTAGTCATCTGGAGTATCCATTAGCTGAACACCATGGTTAGTTAACAAGTCATCCAAAGCTATACCGTTCTTGTAGATACGATTAGCCATAGAGTCAAGTCTTGCAGCACGGGCCGCAATTTCAATTGCTCTTTGGTCATCTTTAGAGATTGCATCCCATTTATCACCATTGATATACATATCTGCATTCACAACGTTCTGGTGTAGTCCTTGTAAGTAGTAGTACTTAAGAACTTTTTGGAAACCAAAGTCTCTATCAGGTTCTGGGCAACACCACTCTGCTGCATCAATAACGCCTTTTTCAAGTGCAGGCAGAATATCACCACCACCCATAGCTACAGCTGCTACACCAATATCAATGTAAGTTTGACCCGGAATTCCTGGAGGTGCACGGAATCTAAGTTTACGGAAATCATCCATACTATTAATTGGCTCTTTAAACCAACCAAGTGCCTCAGGACCTACTGGTTGCAACATTAAACCATGAACATTAACGTCCATTTCATCCCATAACTGATCATAAAGCTCTTTACCACCAGCGGCATGGAACCAAGAAAGCCATGCGATATTATCAATACCTACACCAGCTCCAGCAATTGGTGAGCCAAACAGCATTGCTGCTGGATGCTTACCAGACCAATAATGCGTCCATGCAAATCCACCATCAAGTAAACCTGCGTCCACTGCGTCTATAATATCAGAGTTAGGAACAACAGAACCACCTGGAAGAATCTCCATTGTTACCCTGCCATTCGTCAAGGCAGCAACATCTTCTGCAAAATCTCTAACATACCCAACCTCACTACCGCTAGAATTTAATACAGATTGAATTTTTAAATTGACCGCCATAGCGCTTGAACTAGCAGCAAGCAATGCTATAGATGTCAAAAGAACAACTTTATTTTTTAACATAAAAAACTCCTTTATTTCTTATTAACAAAAAACACGTAAACAATGCACTTAGAATAAACATGTTAATCTTAAGGCATTGAATCGAGATTAAGTATACATCAAGTTATATATATGAATTCATATATTTGAAAAAAAATATGAGTTAAAATTATAAATATATAATTCGGCTATAAAACTAAATCAGAAAAATACATGAATAAAACTTATGACTACATCATTGTCGGTGCTGGCTCTGCAGGATGCTTGTTAGCTAACAGACTTTCTGCCGACCCAAACAATAATGTTTTGCTACTTGAGGCAGGTGGCAAAGATAATAATATATGGCTCCATATACCAGTCGGCTATTTCAAAACCATGAATAACCCTAAGTTTGACTGGATGTATAAATTAGAAAAAGATAAAGGTGTAAATAACAGGCGAATTGATTGGCCAAGAGGCAAGGTTCTAGGTGGTTCAAGCGCATTAAATGGTTTGTTATATATCAGAGGTGACAAACATGACTATGATAATTGGGAGCGTTTAGGCAATAAGGGATGGGGTTTCAATGACATATTGCCTTATTTCAAAAAATCCGAATGCCAGGAGAATGGCAAAAGTAAATATCACGGTGTTGATGGTGAACTTAAAGTATCAAACCTTAGGTTAAAAAGAAAAATAGCAGAATATTTTATTAAGGCGGCTCAAGAAATAGGCATACCCTATAACCCAGATTGTAATTCCGAAGAACAAGAAGGGATTGGTTATTTTCAACAAACTTCATATAAGGGCTTTAGAAAAAGCTCATACAGGTCCTTTCTAACAAAAAAAATTAGGAAAAGAAATAATTTGACAATTACGACTGACACTCAAATGAATAAATTAATTTTCTCAGGCAAGAAAGTGATTGGTGTTAAATGCATTCAAAAAGGAAAAGAAACAGAAATTTATGCCAATTGCGAGGTGATTTTATCTGCTGGCTCCATTGCTTCACCACAAATATTGCAGCTTTCAGGGATTGGTGATGCTGAGTTGTTAGAAAAACTGGGCATTGACGTTATTCATAATAATCCCGCTGTAGGAAAAAACCTACAGGACCATTTACAAGTTAGAATGGTCTACAAAACATCCACAAGAACTCTAAATGATGAATTAAATACCTGGTGGAAAAAGGCAATGATTGGGCTACAGTTTTTGTTTTTTAGAGCTGGACCTTTAACTTTAAGCGCTAGTCAAGTTTATGCCTTTACTAATACATCCTTGGATGGTTCTAGGCCTAATATACAATTCCATATGCAGCCATTAAGCGCTGACAAGCCTGGTGATGGCGTCCATCCCTTTTCTGCATTTACAATATCAGTTTGCACTCTACGTCCTGAAAGTAGAGGTAAAGTATTAATTAATTCCGCAGATCCAAGCCAACCCCCCACAATTATTCCAAACTATCTATCCACAGAAGGTGACCAAAAAATTGCAGTAGAATCCATCAAAGTGGCAAGAAAAATCGCCAAAGCCTCCTCTTTAAAAAAATATATTCTTGATGAATTCGTGCCTGGTGAGTCTTTCACTTCAGATGAACAACTATTAGAAGTAGCAAAAAATAACAGCCAGAGCATCTATCATCCAGTAGGCACATGCAAAATGGGACATGACGATAGCAGTGTTGTGGATGATCAACTAAAGGTTCACGGCATTTCTGGGTTAAGAGTTGTAGACGCTTCAATTATGCCGGAACTCATTTCTGGCAATACCAATGCTCCAACGATGATGATCGCTGAAAAGGCTGCAGATATGATACTTGGTGAAAAATTACTTTAATTGGTCAACATTTTCCAAAGCATCTTGCTGTCAATTTGACTTAATAAGTATCATTCTGTATTGTCTAGGTAGTAACGTTACTTAATCCATTAATAAGGGGTTTTAGCCATGCCATCATCTATTGCTGAGTTTCGTCGAAGTGAGCTTTTTAAACCTGCGATTATGGTTCCCACGATGATTATGTTGATCTTTTCGTTGTTTAATTTGACTGCACCCGTAGACCCAATTCGAACTGCCTCGGCTTTCAATCTTGGTGTGGTCAATCAGGATGAAGGGTTAACTTTTCCACCGATGAAGTTAGCCACTCTAGCGATGGAAGGAATTGCCGGAAGTATGCCGTTCAATGTCACCGTACTTGACGACCCTGAAATTGCACGTGCCGCACTTGAGTCAGGAGATGTAGCTACTGTGATACTCTTCCCTGCAGACTTTTCTAAACTTGCAGTTAGCGACAAAAACTTCAGCATTGAGATCTGGAATACACAGCATTTGACTGTTGCTGAAACACAAATGGCTTCGCAATTACCAATGATGATTCAGATGGCACTTTCATCGGGAGTATCAAACCTTAGACTTGCTATCTCTAAGGGTCAGATGCCTAGCCTTGATTTGACAGTGACTGCAAATGTAGAGACTATACATAGAGCAGAAAATACAGCAACCCTTCCAGCTCCATTCGTTATGACTTTTACAAGTTGGCTTGCAGCAATGGTAGGAACAATACTGCTATTCCTTGCAACTAGTGCCCGCTTTGCTCCTTCTATGGCTAGCATGAATCGCGCATATGTCCTTACACTGGTTCCAGTAATGACAATGGGCTTGGCAAGTTTTGTTTTAGCCTTAGTGGTAGTTTCTACAACTTTACAATGGGCACTATTTATTGGGATTTGGTTAAACGTCTGGATAGTATCTCTCTGTCTCGTCTGGCTTTTCATGGGAATTTTTGAAGTGGCGGGTCTTTGGTCTTTGATTGTTATTCTTCCTACAGTTTTTTACCAATCCGTTCTCGGTGGTTCGATGGCTCCCGTTGCCGCTGCGCCAGATTGGTTACGAGAGATTGGTGAAGTAATACCTTTTGACTCAATAGGTGCTGCATACAGGGGCGTTATGTATGATGCTGGAGAAGGCTTACCTTTCGCTTGGCTTTTAAGTGCCGCTCTGATCGGAATCATCTTGATTTGGGGTTCAGCAATTATTAGAAGCAGATAGTTAATAATCTTCTTTTTTTTTATCTATTTACAGAAGAAAATATAACTATAATGGCATTTTTACAAAAATATCTAACAATCTATTTACTAGGAGATAGAAATGCCAGTAGTTCACAAACATCTAATTATAAGAGCTGAAACACTTAAAACACCCAATGACCAAAAATGGGCTCATACATGGTTAACTGAATTAGTAAAAAAGATCGGCATGCAGATATGTCAAGGCCCAATTACGACTTACCTTGATATTCCAGGTAACCGAGGTTTGACTGGTTTAGTTATTATTGAAACCTCTCATATTGCTCTACATTGTTGGGATGAAGAAGACCCAGGTTTAATGCAGCTAGATGTATACACATGTGGCGATTTCAATACGGATGTAATATTTGAAGAATTAAAACAATTCGATCCTATCAAGATTGAATACAAGTACCTTGATAGAGAAAAAGAATTAAAAGAAATTGATGTTAATGAATTTTAATATTTCAAAATTAATTCAATTTTTCTACAGGCTTTTGTCTATTTTATAAGGCTAGAAACGGTATCTTTAATATCATGTCTTATTCTAAGAAAACCCCTAACCCACTTTTAATTGAGCCAATTGAAGTCTTAGTAAGGCAAAAGTCTGGAGGCATGATGATAGGCATGCTTGGCATCATGATGTTTTTCTTAGTGGATAGTTGGTTCATTTCAATGCTGGGCACAGAAGCGCTAGCTGCGATGTCATATATTATCCCGGTGTGTTTCATTGTTACCTGTGTAATAATGGGAATAGGTAAAGGAATGTCAGCTATTGTTGGCCGATTACTCGGTGCTCAACAAAATCGTCAGGCCAATCGAATTGTGACAGATAGTCTTTCACTTAGCTTAATTTTGTTAGCTATTTTAATAACCATTGGCTTCTTCACAATAGAATCATTATTTAGCTTTTTGGGTGCCAATCAAATCACACTTCCTTATATCGTTGACTATATGCAAGCTTGGTATATTGGAGTATTTTTCTTGACCATTCCTATGGTTGGCAATGCAGCTATTCGTTCTACTGGAAATATGCGTTTACCGGCAACAGTAATGATCCTTTCGGGTTTAATCAATGCCATTTTAGATCCAATATTTATATTCATACTGGATATGGGTATGCAGGGTGCCGCCATTGCTTCTGCAGTTGCATGGATTATTGCTTCAATGATGGTTAGCTATATGCTCCAAGTCAAACTCAAATTAATTGATTGGTCCTGGCCAGGCATGAGTCTCATCTTAAGTAATTGGTCAAGAGTATTGAAAATTAGTATTCCAACAGCTATCTCACAAATGGTCAATCCCTTGGCTCAGGGAATATTGGTGTGGCTTTTGTCTAGTTTTGGGCTTGCAGGAGTTGCAGCTTTTGGAATTGGCATGCGTATTGAATCGACATTACTAATTATAGCAATGTCGCTAAGTCTTATCGTTCCCACTGTGTTTGGTCAAAATTATGGCGCTGGCTTAAACAAACGAGCAAATCAAAGCATCCTCTACAGTATCCGCCTAATAATTTATGTATATGTTTTAATCTATCTCATATTGTGGCCTTTGTCTCCCATAATTGCCACTATATTTTCTGAAGATCAGGAGGTTATTGACCTTGCTGTTGCATACCTTAGAATAGTACCTTTGAGTTATGCAATGATAGGACTAAGTCAACTTACCAGTTCGTTTTTATTATCGCTCCACAAACCAATCTTATCACTTATGATTAACTTAATTCCCTTACTTGTTATAACAATTCCGGCTGCACTATTAGGTGCTGAAGTGGCTGGAATTAGAGGAATTTTATGGGGTGTAAGTCTCTCCCAAATAACTATAGGAGCAGTTCTTTATTGGTATATTTTAAGATTACTTAAGGATGTAGAGAGCGAACAACACGATGATGTAGTGCTGTCTACTTAGTTAGCTAAAACCTAACAAGTTTTATGAATCTAATTTATATAACAAAATCTAATAGACTGTTAATATAGAATAATGAAATTGCATTTGTCCTCTGTCCATTGTAGTCTTTTTGCTAACTCAAACATAATGGCCATTAATTCTTGAAATATGCACATTTGTATTCTACACATTGGTTTCGATAATGATAGCCTTAATAAGCGCCACAAAACCTCACCAGAGCGTTTTATAAACTTACTCAAGCCCTCACTTCCTGAAGCAAAATGGACTACAATTCATTGCTTAGAAGATAATTTACCTAATGATGCTGATGGATTCGATGTTTATTTAATAACGGGTGGAAGGTATTCTGTATTTGAGGATTTTGATTGGCAACATAAATTATTTGACTTTATTCGGCAGATTTATAGCAATAATATTCCACTTTTAGGGATTTGTTATGGTCATCAAGCTATAGCATATGCCTTAGGCGGTCATGTTGAAAGATTTGATAACGGCTGGGGTGCTGGTGTAACTTCAGTAAACATCATTGATCAGCCTGCTTGGCTTCTACCAATGGCTGAAAAAATCTACTTATTAGCTATGCATCAAGACCAGGTCACTACAATACCAACTGAAGCAACACGATTCTTAGATAGCCATTTTTGTCATAATTCTGGTTTTTATATTGAAGATAGAGTACTTGCAATCCAACAGCATCCAGAATTCACATCAGAGCTTTGCCGAGACTTGATTGTTAGACGAAAAGAACGCATCGGAAAGCAATACAAGCCAGCACTTCAATCCTTGGATATACAACATCAAGGAGAATACGTAGGCCAGTGGATAGCTAACTTTATTAATCTACGCAGTAGTGATTAAAAAGTCATATCGATACCGAGCCTTTGTGTAATTTCCTTCAAAGACTCTCTGAAACTTGCCAAAAATAGATTTTCAGTTGTAGATTCATGCAACCATGGCGGCATCGATAGATAAAAATCGGTTTGATGGATAAATTCATCAACATAACGCCATGTTAGGGCTTCATTATGTTGGCAAACTAGCTCAGCAATCAAGACGTTATTAATAGACAAGGCATTCAATTCTGGAATCATCGCCATAGATAAAGTTGAAAAAGGTGACTCTAATACCTTTTGATACTGAATCTTATGCTGGTATAAAAGAGCTCTGTGTTGCTCGTAGGATGGGTCAGTCCTAGAAGCCATAATCATTTTTTCATGATTTATATCATCGACTGACAAAGTTTTTTTAGTTGCCAATGAGTGACTTTTAGGCATCACACAAACCTCTCTTGCTGACACTAATTTCTTACTGATAATATTGGCATGGTCAATTTGTCTTGTGCTTAGGGTAAAGTCAACATTTCCCCTTCGAATAGCCTGGCTCATATTTGCTATCGGCAAGGAATTAACATAAAACAACATATCTGGCTTTGTGCTATATATGTGGGAAATGACTCTTGGCAGAATTTCATTGACTACCGATAGGCTTGCTGAAAACCTCAATGGATTAAGAGTTAGTTCATTGGAACGTCCAAAATTAAGCTGCATTTGGATTTTGTCAAGTTGCACCAACAACTGCTCTACATCATCCCTTAAACTGCCAGCTCTATCAGTAGGAAAAATTAACCCATTACGGCGCACAAACAAAGGAACACCGACAGCCTCTTCTAGCTTCTTAATTAATTGACTTACTGCCGGTTGAGAAACGCCAAGTTTCTTGGCAGCAGCAGAAACACTGCCACAGGCAACAACCTCTGAAAAAGCCTCTATATACTTAAAACGATTAATTTTTGGACTTTCATGCATATCGATTTAATTCAGTTCCCTTCACATAACAACAGATGTTACCAATAAACCTATAACATAATCTTATATCGTGTAAATTACATTTTATAAGGTTGCGGACTTACCATCAACTAAGTTAATCTATTCAACATATCATACTGAAGGACATTTTCGTGGCTACAATTCAAGTCAAAGGTCAACCCGTTTCAACTGTTCGTGTTGAAGGCAATACAAGACCATTGAACGGCAAATCTGATATTCCTTTATTGCTCAGCTTTCCTCATAGTGGTGAACACTACCCTGACGATTTTGAAGCAAACTCAGAACTGTCTTTTGAAATATTAGATTTCCCTAACGACAAGTATGTTGATGAGCTTTATCAAGCCCGCTCTGAGTTAGATCTTCTATCCATACATGCTAATTTTCCAAGGACTTATATTGATGTCAATCGACATCAGCATAATATCGATGTAAATATGATAAAAAATGGAGAGGAATGGTATGGACGTATCCACCCATCTGGGGTCAAATCTGGTACCACGCTGTTTTGGTCAAAAACCAAGGAAGTATTTGATATTTATTCACGAAAACTTAACCATATTGAATTAAAACAACGACTAGCTCAGTGCTTTGTGCCTTATCATCAGCTGATGACTTATTACATCGAGCAAATATATCAAAGTCACGGTAAAGCTTTTGTGCTAGACTGCCACTCAATGACTCAATTTGATGGCAAGCTGCGAGGTAGAAAACAGCGGCCAGAAATAGATATTGGTGATCGTCATGGTCAGAGCTGCAGTCCACAATATACTGAGTGCGTTGCAGACGTCTTTAGTAGCCTCGGATATGACGTAAAGATCAATGGACGCTTCCTCGGTGGTGAAATAATTTTGCGTTACGGATGGCCTGAAATTAATCAAAACATTCTACAAGTGGAAATTCGGCGAGACTTGTATATGGATGAAGACAGCCGAGAAAGAAACCAGCGCTTTAAAAAAATGCAAGAAGATTGTAGCGCTGCCCTAACTGGCATTAAAACGTATGTAGAGCAATCGGTCAGTTAATAAACTATAACTATAACTTATAACTAAAGAGTTTAAATTAATAACATTGTGCTAATAAGGCAATACAACTATTATGAGTTCAAGCGAAAATATCGTTTTTTCACAACTCTTAATTTAAAAAAGTAAAAAAGGAGAAAAAAATAATGAAACATATTAACTTTAAAACCGTCTGTTTTGTTGGGCTCTTCGCCTGCATGATGGGCTCTGTGTATGCAGATACATTGCGAATGGCGTATTCGGTCGCACCGAAAACGATAGATCCATATAAAAGCAGCGCCTCAGCAACCGCTTCATTAAATGAGCACCTTTATGAAGCTCTTGTTTCGCGTACCAATGAAAAACTGTTGGCTACATCTTACGGCTGGACAGATGACACTACACTTGTAGTCAACCTTAGGGAAGGTGTCAAATTCCATAATGGTGCTGACTTCACTGCTGAAGATGTCATTTATAGTTCATGTCGCATGATGTATAGAGTTGGTGGCAAGAAAAACATGCTCACAAGTGCGATGGGTCCTGTGACTGACGTGGTAGCGATTGATGACTATACCGTGGCCTTCAAAACTGTAGGTCTGTACCCAATACTCATTCAAAAACTTAAATCTTTGTCTATCTTGGACAGCGGCGATGCCGATCTGGGACCGACTCTTAAGTTTGATAATACTGGTGACTGTGGCATAACACGTTACCCCACCAAAGCTGAGTTTGAGAGCGGTAAGTATGCAAACGGTACGGGCAAGTACAAATACGAGTCTTTCGAAAATACCGGCGATGCCGTCTTGGTACGTAACGATAATTATTGGGGTGAACCAGGCAACTGGGATCGCGTAGAAATGACTTCGGTATCAAATTCTGGTGCACGAATGGCTGGACTACTTGCTGGAGATTATGATTTGATTGAGAACCCTACTGGTGAAGATTTACTGGCTTTGGAAGGTAACTCTGCCTATAGTTACTCAACTATGCCTTCTTGGCGCACCATTTTCTTGATATTGGATGTAGGTAGTGATGTCGCACCAGGAGTGAGGGCTACCGATGGAAGTAACCCACTAAAAGATATCAGAGTGAGACAGGCGCTTTCATTATCGATTGATAGACAGGCAATTGTAGATAAATTAATGGGTGGTAATGCAACCGTTGCTAGCCAGTTTGCACCAAGCTATCAAGTAGGTGCGGATTCGTCAATGCCAGATATGGCTTACGATGTCGATAAGGCAAGGCAATTACTCGCTGAAGCGGGTTACTCTGATAGTATTTCTATCGATCTCAGAATGCCAACTGCTAAGTATCAAAATGGTACTCGAGTTGGTCAAGCTATTGCTCAATACTGGTCTCGTATCGGTATTCAAGTAAATCTAGTTGCAGAACCTTGGTCTGTATTTAGAAAGGGTCGTTCAGCTCGTGAGTTGGGTGTGTTTATGTACGGTTGGGGTCATCCTCAAGGTCCTTCACAGATGATTTCCTATGCATTTGGCACAAGGAATAAGGCTCTCAACCTAGGAGGCAGTAACTACTCTAACTATACTGATCCAGACTACGATGCCGCAATGACAGCATGGGCAGTAGAAACGGACGAAGCAAAGGCCTTTGAATATAATCAAGCGGCCATGCGTATAGCTGTTAGGGATTTACCAGGAATACCTCTATACTACCAGCACAGCATCTGGGCTCACACAAGCGACTTAAGCGTTATTGGTCGACCTGATGAGCGTACCTTTGCTGACATGGCGACTAGAAATTAGAGACCTATAGAAGTTACACTAAATAGCCCCTCATGCAAGTAATCTGCTACACTTGTGTGAGGGGTTTTTTTATGAACTTTTTGTATCTAAAGCTTAATATAAAAATTATAATTATCCTTTTATAAGATTTACGCATAATGGACTCCTCCACTCAACCAGAGCGTTTTTGGAGCCTAATTATTATAAAAACCCCACAATTAGAGGCACACAATTCATGATTAGGTACATTTTAAAACGTCTTTGGCACAGCGGCATACTAGCAATCGTCATGTCGTTAATCGTTTTTTTTGGCCTGTACGTGGTTGGTGACCCAGTTGAAATGTTATCGGATGACGAGTTTACCGAGCAGGACAAAATCGACTTAGCCATTGAACTTGGACTTGATAAGCCACTTTTTGAGCAATACTTTACCTATGCAGGGGGTATGCTTCAAGGGGACTTTGGTACCTCGTTTGTCCACAATAGACCAGTACTTGATCTCATCTTGGAGCGCCTTCCAGCCACAATAGAAATCTCCCTCTTAGCGATGATTATTGGCCTTTCTATTGGCATCCCTCTCGGAATATTTTCCGGTATAAAAAACAATTCCAGAGCTTCGAAAATAATAAGCTTTTTCACAACCGTAGGTTACTCAACGCCCAATTTTTGGCAAGCCATAATTTTGATTATGGTGTTTGCGGTTTTTTTGCAATGGCTTCCGGCCTCAGGTAGAGGACTTACCAACTCAATGTTTGGTATCGAGTGGGCCTGGTTATCCCTTAATGGCTTACAGCACATGGCTCTCCCGGCAATTAATCTCGCGATTTACAAAATTTGTATGCAGCAAAGGCTTGCTAAGTCTGGAACCCAAGAAATCTTATACCAAGAATATATGACCTTTGCTCGAGCCAAAGGAATATCAAGAAATCGCA
>Ga0206684_1000408_pt1 | contig 16958 bp, 10 predicted proteins | sample M210012015metaG_FD_155467 | JGI IMG/M metagenome (GOLD analysis project Ga0206684, IMG submission 155467) | Ammonia-oxidizing marine archaeal communities from Monterey Bay, California, United States - M2 100m 12015 | ecosystem: Environmental > Aquatic > Marine > Intertidal zone | place: USA...
AGGAAGTGAAAGGGAATGTGAAATTTCAACATATTAATTTCTCTTACAAAAAAGGCGAACCTGTTTTAAAAGACATCAATTTCGAAATTGAAGCAGGAAAAACATTGGCATTAGTTGGTGCTACTGGAGCTGGTAAGAGTTCAATTATCAATCTCTTATTGCGTTTTTACAATATCGATTCTGGAACTATTTTACTCGATGATAAAGATATTACAGAGTACGACATTAAATCGCTTAGGAGCAAACTGGCTTTAGTTCTTCAAGATGTGTTTTTGTTTTCCGATTCCATTTATAAAAATATAGTTCTTGATAAAGATATTCCTGTAGGGGAGGTTCAGAAAGCTGCAAAAGAAATCGGTTTAGAAGAGTTTATTGAGCAATTGCCTGGAGGTTATAACTACAATGTGCGCGAAAGAGGTGTGATGCTTTCTGCGGGACAACGTCAGTTAATAGCCTTTTTGAGGGCTTATGTTTGTGATCCGAGTGTGTTAATTTTAGATGAAGCCACGTCTTCTGTAGATACCCAAACGGAGCTGCTAATTCAGCAAGCTACAGATAAGCTTACCCAAGGTAGAACATCCATTGTAATTGCACACCGTTTGGCAACCATTCAAAATGCCGATAAAATATTGGTTATGGACAATGGGCGTATAGTTGAGTCGGGAACTCACAACGATTTGTTAGAGCAAAAAGGTTATTACAGTAAGTTGTTTAAGTTGCAGTTTAGTTGATTAATCAGGAGTCAGAATGCAGGAAACAGAATTAAGAAGTTATTATTTTTTTATCAGAAAGGGTAAATAAGCCTTGAATTATGAGTGTTGCAAGTGGTCTTCGACAATCCCGATAGTTATCGTGGTATCAAATTAGTCATTGGGCACTAAAAATTATTAATTATCAAACTTCTCTTGTAAAAACAAACCCGTAGAGCTTTCCTTGCAATTAATAATATCTTTAGGCAATCCTTCAAAAATTAACTGACCACCATTTTTACCACCTTCTTTTCCGAGGTCGATGAGCCAATCGGCACATTTAATCACATCTGGGTTGTGTTCAATCACCAAAATGGTATGCCCATTTTCGATTAAAGCATTAAAAGACTCTAAGAGCTTTTTAATATCGTGGAAATGCAATCCAGTGGTCGGTTCATCAAAAATGAAGAACTGCTGTCCGTGGCTCTTTCCTTTTCCTAAGAAAGAAGCAAGCTTTACCCTTTGTGCTTCACCACCACTTAAAGTAGAAGAGGATTGTCCTAAGTGGATATAACCTAAACCTACATCTTGAAGTGGTTGTAGGCGTCGATAAATTTTTGTTTGCTCACCATTTTCGAAGAATGTTATCGCTTCATCAATAGTCATCCCTAAGATGTCGGCAATATTCTTTTCATTGAATTTTACTTCAAGAATTTCGTCTTTAAAGCGCTTTCCTTTACAATGCTCACATTCTAAGTGAACATCCGCCATAAACTGCATTTCAATTGTTACTTCACCTTCTCCAGAACAGTGTTCGCATCTACCCCCATTGGTGTTAAATGAGAAATGTTTCGCTTTGTATCCTCTTGTGCTCGAAAGTGTTTGACTGGCGTAAAGATTTCTAATCTCGTCGTAAGCTTTGATATAAGTAACCGGATTAGAGCGCGATGATTTACCAATCGGATTTTGATCAATAAATTCTACCCCAGAAATATTTTTTATACTTCCCGTTAAGCTATCAAACTGTCCTGATTTTGGTCCGTAACCACCTAAAGCTTTTACCAAAGCAGGGTAGAAGATGTTTTTTATCAAGGTGCTTTTTCCCGAACCGCTTATTCCACTAACTACTGTGAGTACGTTTAGTGGAATCTCAACAGTAATGTTTTTGAGGTTATGTTGTCGAGCACCTTTAATTTTTAATGAGTCTGTCCAGGATCGCTTTTTGGGGATATTGATATTTAAATCGCCATTTAAATACTGTGCAGTAAGACTTTCTTTTTCGTTTTTAATCTCTTTATGAGTCCCGTGGAACATAACTTCTCCACCGTGCATTCCTGCCATAGGTCCCATATCGATAACTAAGTCGGCCGCTTTCATAATGTCTTCGTCGTGTTCTACCACGATAACGGTATTTCCAATATCTCTGAGCGAGTGTAATATTTTAATTAAACGCTCTGTGTCTCTTGAATGTAATCCAATACTTGGTTCGTCTAAAATGTACATGGAGCCCACCAAGCTACTACCTAAAGAAGTTGCCAGGTTTATGCGCTGAGATTCTCCACCAGATAAAGTCGAAGAACGACGGTTAATAGTTAAATAACTTAGACCAACATCCAGCAAGAATTGAATTCTATTTTGGATTTCTATAAGTAAGCGTCCTGCAATTTCAGCATCATTTTCGCTGAGTTTGAGATTGGTGAAAACATTAGACAATTCGTCTATAGGCATATCCACAATTTCACAAATGGAATAACCCGCTACTTTTACGTAGTCAGATTCTGGGCGAAGTCTTTTTCCTTCGCAAGTATGACAAAGTGTTTTTCCTCGGTATCTAGAAAGTAAAACACGATTTTGAATTTTGTAGTTCTTCTTCTCTAGTTGAGCGAAAAACTTATTGATTCCTTTGAACTCTTTATTCCCTTTCCAAATGAAATCTTTTTGTTCTTTGCTGAGCTCATAGTAAGGCTTGTGGATAGGGATGTCCCATTTCTCTGAATTAAAAACGAGGTCGTCTTTATATTTACACAGTGTATCTCCTTTCCAGCAGGCAATAGCATCTTCGTAAATGGATAGTCCAGTGTTTGGGATAACCAACTCTTCGTCTATTCCGACAACGCTACCGTAACCTTCGCAAGTTTGACAAGCTCCATAAGGGTTGTTAAAAGTGAATAGATGTATACTCGGTTCTTCGAACGTTATTCCATCTGCTTCAAATTGATTGCTAAATAAAGTGGATTCTCCAGAATCCATAAACTCTATTAAGCATTCTCCTTTTCCTTCGTGAAAACAAGTTTGAATAGAATCGGCTAGACGCTCAGTGAAACTGTCATCATTCTTGATGCTTAGACGATCTATTAATAAGTAGAACTTATCGTCTAGTTCAATATCTCCCTCTAATAAATCTTCAATTCTTAAAATCTCATCATTATGTTTTAAACGATGATACCCTTGTTGAAGCAGCATTTGAAGATAGAGTTTATAGTCTCTCTCGTCGAGGTGAGCGGGAGCAAGGATGTGAAACTTAGAATCTTCATCTTGTTTCATGATGAAGTCTACCACATCTTGAACACTGTGTTTTTTCACTTCTTTTCCTGAAACAGGTGAGAAGGTTCGGCCAATTCTGGCAAAAAGTAATTTTATATAATCGTAAATCTCTGTACTTGTACCTACGGTAGAACGTGGGTTTTTAGAGTTCACCTTTTGTTCTATAGCAATGGCAGGAGAGATACCTTTAATACTGTCAACTTCGGGCTTGTTTAATCGACCTAAAAACTGACGCGCATAAGAGGAAAGACTTTCTACATAACGTCTTTGCCCTTCGGCATAAAGCGTGTCGAAAGCTAAGCTAGATTTTCCTGAACCCGAAAGTCCAGTAATCACCACAAACTTATTTCTGGGAATGGCTACATCAATATTTTTTAGATTGTGTAATCGCGCCCCTTTTATAAGGATGTGCTCTTTGGAATCAAGCTTATCAAATTCTTTCATAGACCTATTGTTCTTTGCGAAAACGCAAATTTATGAAATTTTAACACGCCAGCATTTACAAGTTTTGGTATGATTGTTGAAAAGTTCTATATTAGACCAAGATTATTACTAACCAAACCCTTTTTGCCTATAGAAGCATTTCTACCTATTACATTTTAATTGATGTTTAACCTAAATGGTAGCTTATGCGTGTGCAAAATTTTTCTGATCAAGAATTGGTTAGTGCCTTTTTATCTGGGGACTCATTTTCAATCGAACGTTTAATTATCCGTCACAAAGACAAAGTCTTTGGTTATATCCTTTCTAAAGTTAAGGATGTAGACCTGGCTAATGATATTTTCCAAGAAGTTTTTATTAAGGTCATCAATAAGCTCAAAGAAGGGCGATATAATGAGGAAGGGAAGTTCATTTCTTGGGTAATGCGAATATCTCATAATATGGTTATCGACCATTTTAGAAAAGCCTCGCGTGTACGAATGATTCGCCCTAACGATGAATTTGATATTTTCGATACGCTTGGTGGAGAAGAAGAATGTACTGAAGCGGAAATGGTTCGCGCACAAGTATTTGAAGATTTAAAGACTTTAGTAAGCTATTTATCTGCTGAGCAAAAAGAAGTTTTAGAGATGCGTTATTACGCTGGGATGTCTTTTAGAGAGATTTCTGAAGAGTGTGATATTAGCATTAATACTGCCTTAGGAAGAATGCGTTATGCCTTAATTAACCTTAGAAAGCTTCAAGAAAAACATCAAGTTAATTTAACGATACAATAAATAAGTTTAGGTGGTCGTTATAGAGGAAATGAAAAACAGATTCTATGGCAAAATCATCTACACTTTATGACAGAGCCGGGCTGTCGAAAGATTCCGGTAAAAACTTACGCAACAATACTATTAGAGAGACAAAGCCTTCTGAAAAGGCTCTACGATTTGTGCTTGATTACGCAAAGTCATCTAGCGTTCTAAAATCTAAATCGCTCAATTCTATAGTTATTGTAAACAATTAGGTGTAAAAGCCTCAGTTATTGTTGATAAGTACTGCCTTGTTTGATATGTTCAAATGAGGCATTTTTTTATTTTTGAATGAAACAATAGTATAGTCATGACGAGTTTAAAAGTGGGAGATAAAGCTCCAGTATTCAATGCCTTAAATGAAAATGAACAAACAATCTCACTTTCTGATTTTACTGGCAAAAAAGTAATCTTATATTTTTACCCAAAAGATATGACTCCAGGGTGTACTGCGGAGTCTTGTAATCTTGGAGCGAACTATCAATTACTAAAAGATAAAGGCTTTGAAATTATTGGTGTGAGTCCTGATCCTGCAAAACGACATCTTAAGTTTATTGAAAAGTACGACCTACCGTTTAGCTTAATTGCTGATGAGGATAGAGCTGTGCTGGAGGCTTATAATGTTTGGGGGCCGAAAAAATTTATGGGTAAAGAATATGATGGTGTTCACAGAACAACCTTTGTTATAGATGAAAATGGAATGATAGAAAAGATCTTTCTAAAAGTGAAAACTAAAGATCATACAAACCAAATATTAGAATCTTATAATTAATTGACACAAGTTGACACCAATTGGTGTTTTATTTGTCACAGAAAAGAACGCAACTATGGAAAAGGAAAGAGAAGCAAAATTGAAAGCATTACAACTTACAATGGATAAGTTGGAAAAGACCTATGGTAAAGGAGCTGTAATGAAAATGGGTGATATTCCGGCAGTAGACATTGCTAGTATTTCTACAGGTTCATTGGGCTTAGATTTAGCACTTGGAATAGGTGGTTTTCCAAAAGGTAGAGTTGTTGAAATCTATGGACCTGAATCATCAGGTAAGACTACTTTGGCAATTCACGCTATAGCAGAAGCTCAAAAAGCTGGTGGTATAGCTGCTTTTATTGATGCGGAACACGCCTTCGATCGTTTTTATGCTGAGAACTTAGGTGTCAATATAGATGAGTTGATTATTGCACAGCCAGACTCTGGTGAGCAAGCTTTAGAAATTACCGATAACTTAATACGTTCGGGAGCTGTTGATATTATTATTATTGACTCTGTTGCAGCCTTAACTCCAAAGAGTGAGATTGAAGGTGAGATGGGAGATTCTAAAATGGGTTTACACGCACGTTTGATGTCTCAAGCATTAAGAAAACTTACAGCTTCAATTGCTAAAACAGGTTGTACTTGTATTTTCATAAACCAATTGCGTGAAAAAATTGGTGTGATGTTCGGGAATCCTGAAACAACAACAGGCGGTAATGCACTTAAGTTTTACGCTTCTGTACGTTTAGATATTCGCAGAAGTACACAGCTTAAGGATGGAGATAATGTAATGGGTAACCGTACGAGAGTGAAGGTGGTGAAGAATAAAGTAGCGCCTCCATTCCGTAAAGCGGAGTTCGATATTATGTATGGAGAAGGAATCTCTAAAGTTGGTGAAATCATCGATTTAGGTGTAGAGTATAATGTGGTTAAAAAAAGTGGTTCTTGGTTTAGTTATGGTGATACTAAGTTAGGTCAAGGTCGTGATGCTGTAAAGCGATTATTGAGCGATAATCAAGAGTTGTCTGAAGAGTTAGAAGCTAAAATCGTAGAGCAAATCCAAAACGCATAATTAGAACCCCTCGGGGTTCTTTTCTAGTTTATAAAGATGAAGAAGTATTTTTATTTAGCACTTTGTGTTGCCTTTGTTGGATGTACATCGGATACATCGACAGAAAACATAACAAATAAACCTCAAATAGATTCTGTAACAGTATTTGTTGCTCAAATAGATTCTATTAGCGAGCTGATAGAAGTTGATAGCTTAAACGCTTCTTTCTATTTTGACAGAGCTGGATTGTATATGAAAACCCAATCTTTAGGACCTGGTATTTCAGATTTACAATATGCAGTTCAATTAGATTCAACTAATGCTGAGTATTGGGGGAAGTTAGGTGTTTTGAATTATGCTATGCAGCAAACTAGAAATGCAAAAGATTGCTGGGAGCGATGTTCAAATTTAGATACCAGAAATTTAGATTGTAGATTAAATCTAGCCGAGATGTACCTTGCTGTAGGTGAGTTGAAAAAAGGACAGCGACGACTTAATGAGATTCTAGATTTTGATCCACAAAATTCTTCTGCTTTATTCTTAACGGGGAACTATGCTTTAATGGAAAAGGATACAGTAAAAGCTATGAAGTATATTCAGTCTGCAATTAATGAAGACCAGTCTTTATTTAGAGCTTACGATCAAATGGGCGTTCTTTATTCTTCTAAAGGTGATTTATTAGCATTGGATTATTTTAATGCTGCTTTAAGGTTAGAGCCTAATCGATATGATATTCACTATAAAGTAGGAATGTTTTATCAGTCTCTTCAAGCATTTGATGAGGCTATTTCTGCATATCAAAGAGTATTAAACTCTTATCCAGATCATAAAACTTCATTACATAATATAGCCGTGATTGCTGTGTTTGCAGGGGATTTAGCTAGAGCCATAGAATACTTTACGAAAGCGATAGGAGCAGATGCCTCGTATTTAGAGGCCTATTTTGGTAGAGCTTATACTTATGAGTTACTTGGAAATCTTATTAAATCTGAATCAGATTACAGAACTAGTTTAATGTTAGATCCAGCATATTTACCCTCTATAGATGGACTTGCTAGAGTTGATGCACTGAAGCTTAATTAAGCTGAGCAATTTCATTCATGTCTCCATAAAATATTGATGCGTAAAAAAAGGAGCCCGAGGGCTCCTTTTAACATATTTAGGAATGTTATGCAATTTACTTCTTTACTTTATCAACTACAGCTTTAAAAGCTTCTGGGTGGTTCATTGCCAAATCGGCTAAAACCTTACGGTTTAATTCGATATTGTTTTTGTGAACCGCTCCCATAAATTGAGATAAGACATACCGTACTGGCGAGAACCAGCATTAATACGTTGAATCCATAGAGCACGGAAGTTTCTTTTCTTAACCTTACGGTCTCTATAGGCGTATACTAAACCTTTTTCAACAGCGTTTTTCGCTACTGTCCAAACGTTCTTTCTTCTTCCGAAATAACCTTTGGCAAGTTTAATTACTTTTTTTCTGCGTGCTTTTGAAGCAACATGATTTACTGATCTAGGCATATTGTTAATTTTTTTATACTTAGCGGTTTCTTTCGAAACTCTTAGGGGCTAAGCACAGGGTTAATTAATAAACTCTATTGTGCTATTTTAAACACAATTGTTGTTTGATGTTCGCTACGTCGTTGGCATGTACTAAACCAGACTTAGTTAAATTACGCTTTTGTTTAGTCGATTTCTTTGTTAGAATGTGACTTTTGAAAGCGTGCTTTCTCTTAATTTTACCAGAAGCAGTAAGCTTAAATCGCTTTTTTGCACTGGATTTAGTTTTCATCTTTGGCATGATCTGTCCTCTTTATTTCCTAAATATGAGTTCTTTATTTCTTTTTTGGGCTGATAAACATAATCATACGTTTACCTTCCAATTTTGGTAATTGTTCCACTTTCCCGTAGTCTTCCAACTCCTGAGCAAAACGAAGCAATAATATTTCTCCTTTGTCTTTAAATAAGATCGAACGTCCTTTAAAGAATACGAAGGCTTTAAGTTTAGCACCATCTTCTAAGAATTTCTTAGCGTGTTTTAATTTAAAGTCAAAATCGTGGTCATCTGTATTCGGACCGAAACGAATTTCCTTAATAACCACTTTCGAGGCTTTAGCTTTCATTTCTTTCTGACGCATTTTTTGCTCGTATAAGAACTTGTTATAGTCCACAATACGACAAACTGGTGGTTTCGCTTTTGCTGCAATTTCCACGAGGTCAAGTCCCATTTCGTCAGCCATAGCCAATGCTTTGCGAGTAGGGTATACACCTTCCTCAACACCTTCTGCGGCTGTAAGCCTAACTTCAGTGGCCTTAATAGCTCTGTTTATGTTGTGTGCATTTTCTCTAATGACACGTCCAGGGCCTCTACTTCTTCTTCTTCTAATTGCTATGGCTCGTTCCTCCTATAGTTTAGTTAAACAACAAATTCGTCAATATTCTCTGTAATCTCTTTATGCGTCAAAGTTTTAAAGTCTTCTAAGTTCATGCTTCCAAGGTCTTCGCCACCATGACGTCTAACAGAAACTTTACCTTCAGCGGCTTCACGTTCTCCAACTATAAGCATAAATGGAATTTTGCGAACTTCTGCGTCTCGGATTTTCCGACCAGTCTTTTCACTACGGTCGTCAATCTCGGCGCGAATATCGGAAATTTTAAGCGAATTTAAAACTTCCTTGCTATAATCCATGTATTTATCGCTAATTGGAAGAATGCAAACTTGGTCAGGTGTTAACCATAAAGGGAAGTTCCCTCCACAGTGTTCGAGCAATACAGCCACAAATCTTTCTAAAGAACCGAATGGGGCTCTATGAATCATTACGGGTCTATGCTTTTTATTGTCAGATCCTGTATATTCCAATTCAAAACGCTCTGGTAAATTGTAGTCTACTTGAATTGTTCCCAATTGCCAAGTTCTACCCAAAGCATCTTTTACCATAAAGTCCAATTTCGGACCATAAAAAGCAGCTTCGCCATATTCTATTACGGTAGCTAATCCTTTTTTATTTGATGAATTGATGATTGCATTTTCTGCTAACTCCCAATTTTCATCAGTTCCAATGTATTTTTCTCTATTGTCTTTATCGCGTAAAGAAATTTGAGCTGTAAATTCTTCAAACCCTAATGCTTTAAATACATAAAGAACTAAGTCGATTACTTTTTCAAATTCATCTTCAACTTGATCTGGTCTCACGAAAAGGTGGGCATCATCTTGTGTAAATCCTCTTACACGTGTTAGGCCATGTAATTCGCCACTTTGTTCGTAACGGTAAACCGTACCGAATTCAGCATAACGCACCGGAAGATCTTTGTAAGAACGGGGCTTACTTTTGTAAATCTCACAGTGATGTGGGCAGTTCATAGGTTTTAAGAAAAACTCTTCACCCTCATTAGGTGTTTTAATCGGTTGGAAAGAATCCTCACCATATTTCTCGTAATGACCTGAACAAACGTATAATTCTTTGTTGGCTATATGTGGTGTGATGACAGGTTCGTAACCTGAAATTATTTGTGCTTTCTTTAAGAAACTTTCTAAACGTTCTCTTAAAGCAGCTCCTTTAGGTAACCATAAAGGTAAACCCTGACCTACTTTTTGAGAGAAAGTGAACAACTCCATTTCTTTACCTAGCTTACGGTGGTCTCTTTTCTTTGCTTCTTCAAGAATTTCCAGATAAGCGGTAAGCTCCTTGTTTTTAGGGAAGGTAATTCCATAAATACGAGTCAGTTGTTTGTTCTTTTCATCACCTCTCCAGTAGGCACCTGCTGTTGTAAGTAATTTTATCGCTTTTATAAATCCTGTATGAGGAATATGAGGTCCTCTACATAAATCTGTAAATTCTCCTTGTTTGTAGAATGTAATGGTGCCATCGTCTAGTCCTTCGAGGAGTTCTAGCTTATAGTCATCCTTTTTTTCTTCGAAATAAGAAATAGCTTCTGCTTTTGAGATTTCAATACGTTCAAAGATATTTTTTTGACGCGCTAATTCCGTCATTTTCTTTTCCACTTTTGGAAAGTGATCAGAAGAGAAGTTATGATCACCGAAGTCGATGTCGTAGTAAAAACCATTTTCTATTGGAGGTCCAATTGCTAATTTAACTCCAGGGTATAGCGCTTCAATCGCTTCTGCCATAAGGTGTGCAGAAGAATGCCACATTGCTGTTTTACCATTATCGTCGTTCCAGGTTAGAAGTTTTAGGCTAACATCAGCATTGATTGCTCGGGTAGCATCCCAAACTTCACCATTTATTTCTGCTGCTAAAACATTGCGTGCTAATCCACTGCTAATCCCTTCGGCAACCTGTATTGCTGTTGTCCCTATAGGGTATTCTTTTACCGTTCCATCAGGTAGTGTAATGTTAATCATTTGCTCTTTTCTAATCAGTTTTTTACGACAGTTTGCAAATATACGCTTTTGTTGTTGAATCAAGAGTGATTCAACTTTATTATCAAGCCTTGATTATTAGATAAATGGAATAGTTTTTGCAAGGATAAGTTCAATTGATTTTACGAATCTCCCTTATTTTATTTTATCAGGGCTAATATTGAATACTATGAAACAAATCTCTCCTATTTTTAAGGTTGTAGTAACCTTAATGCTATTCACATTTTCTAGTGTGATGGCACAAGAACAATCAGCAGTGCACTTAGTAAGTTCAACGAACCATTCTTTACAATTAAAGTTTGAGAGTTCTCCTTATGAATTGCTCGAAGTAGAAACTCCAGAAGGTATAATGAGTTTACCTCAAATGGACGGAGCTTCCCCTTTATTAATAAAAGGTTCTCCAGCTTTACAAAAATACGCTTGTTCGTATATCATTCCTGATGGAGAGAATCCTACAATACAGGTGTTAAACGCAAGCTATAAAGACTACAAAGTTGAGGTTGCCCCTTCAAAAGGGAATTTGTTAAGGAATGTAAATCCTTCAGAAATGCCTTATTCATTTGGCGCTCAATATGAGGTAGATGCTTTTTTCCCTACTTCAATATTTGAATCGCAAGAAAGTCACACGGTAAGAGATTTTGAAGCTCAAGCCCTTTGGATTTATCCTTTCCAATACAATCCTATAACTAAAATATTACGCGTTTATGATACCATTGAATTGGACATACAGTTTAATTCAACTATAAAGTATCCTCAATCAATGGATTCTCAATTTAAAATGATTTACGAAAACTTGTTTATCAATTACGGTAATACAAGTCGTACTTCTTTGGAAGATGAGGATGGGAGTATGTTGATTATTGCATACAATGAATTTATTGATCCAATGCAAAATTTCATGACTTGGAAAACCCAAAAAGGTATTGAAAATGAAATTGTTGATGTTGCTACTATTGGTGGTCAGGATGAAATTAAAACATATATAGAAGACTATTATAATTCACACAACTTAACTTATGTATTACTAGTTGGAGATCATCAGCATGTACCTGCTTATTCTGCAAGTTCAGGTTATTCCGACAATTACTATGGTTATATAGACGGAGACGATTCTTATCCAGAGGTAATTGTTGGACGTTTTTCTGCAGAAGATAAAAGTCAGGTGACCACACAGGTGAACAGAGTTCTGCAATACGAACAAATCCCCCCAAATTCGGATGCGTATGCAAAGGGAGTTGGTGTAGGTTCCGATCAGGGGCCCGGTGATGATAGTGAGTATGATTACCAGCATTTAAGAAATATTCGAGAGGTACTTTTAGATTATACATATACCACGGGTTATGAATTGTATGATGGTAGCCAGGGTGGAGAAGATGCTGATGGAAGTCCTAATGCTTCGGATTTACATGTTTTATTGGAAGATGGTTTGGGAGTTATTAATTATACAGGACATGGATCTACAGTTTCTTGTAGTAGTTCAGGGTATAGCAGCAGCAACGTAGATCAATTAACAAACACAGAAGTACATCCGTTCTTTTGGTCGGTAGCTTGTGTAAACGGTAATTTTACTGGAACCACATGTTTTGCAGAATCTTGGTTAAGAGCAACTCATAACGGGCAACCTACAGGAGCAATTGCTACACTGATGTCTACCATTAATCAATCTTGGTCTCCACCGATGGAAGGGCAAGATGAGATGAATAATATTTTAAGAGAGGCTAGTGCTAATAGTAGTTCGCGTTCTTTTGGAGGAATTTCTATGAACGGTTGTATGCAAATGAATGATACCTACGGAAGTGGTGGAGCAGATATGACAGATACTTGGACTTGTTTTGGAGACCCTTCCGTTATTGTTCGGACTCAAGTTCCAGAAACTATGGCTGTTTCTTATAATCCAGCTATTCCTGTGGGCTCAACTTCATTAGATGTTTCCTGTTCTACAGAAGGGGCATTAGTATCTTTAACTTTAGATGGCGAAATTATTGGGACAGCTGTTGTTGCTGGTGGAATGGCAACAGTAAATTTTGATGCGCTTTCATCTATTGGTGATATTACAGTTACAGTAACAGCCTTTAACACCACCCCAGAAATAGGAACCACATCTGTTGTGGTACTTGACGGACCTTGGTTGGTGGTAACTTCGTATGAATTAAGTGGAGACGAAGATGGGATGTTCTCTTATGGAGAAAGCTACGATCTTCATTTTACTGTTGAGAATATAGGAACTGAACCAACTTCTGAAATCGGTATTCAAGTAAGCCATGATGGACCAATATTAATTATGACATTTGGAGATAACATTCCTGCAATAGAAGCGGGTGAATCATATACATATACTGGGGCATATTTTCCAACTAGTGTAAGCTCTAGTATGATAGATGGAGATGAGGGAATTGTTAATTTTACTATGAGTAGTGAAGAAGGTACATGGAACAGTACTATTTCGATTCCTTTACATGCTCCAGTTCTAGAAGTAACAAATGTAGATGCACAACTTTCGTTTGGAGAGTCGACAACAGCAAATATTACTTTAACGAACAATGGTTCATCTGATTTCGAAGGTGGTTTAGCAAACTTAAATATAGATGGTTCTTACTTATCAGTATTAAATGATGTTGAAATCGATGCATTAGTTTCAGGCGCATCTATAACATTAGTTTTTGATGTTATGTTGGATGCTGACGCTCCTTCTAGCACATTAATAAATGCTACACTACTTGTAAGTGAAGGAGCATTTGAACAATCAAGTGATGTAGTGTTTGACACACCTATGTGTCAGAGTTCAGATTTAGACATCGAATTAACGATAATGACCGATACCTGGGGCTCAGAAACTTCATGGAATTTCACGAATGCAGATGGAGTAGTATTAGCTTCAGTAGAAGCTGGTTCCTACGGGAATAGTAGTACTTATACTGCTGCAGTTTGTGCTGCAGAGGGTACTCTAATGACTTTTAATATTCAAGATACTTACGGAGACGGTATTTATGCTCCAAACGGGTATTGGGTAACGGTATGTGGAAACGAAGTTGCCCAAGGCGATGCTTTTGGTTCTGGAGCTTCAGAAACCTTTGTAGTGACCTGTGATGTATTCATCGAAGTTCCTGGCTGTATGGATCCAGAAGCCGACAATTACAATTCTGAGGCAAATTTAGATGATGGAACATGTGTTTATACAATCGATTGCGAGTCTGCTACAGCCTTACAATTAAACATGGTAGATTCTTATGGTGATGGCTGGAATGGCAATTATTTTGAAATGTATGATCTAGATGGAAATCAATTGGTAAATACCACTTTAGAATCTGGTAGTTCCGGAACTTATGATTTCTGTTTAAACGATGGTTGTTATTCAATTGTTACAACAAATGCAGGTTCATGGACTTATGAAGTGTCGTGGATTTTAGTTTCAGGGGTAGATACTTTGGCTACTGGGCTTTCACCTTCAAGCACATCTATTTCATTAAATCAAGACTGTGGCTTTGTTAATGGTTGTACCGATGCTTCTGCATGTAACTATAATGCGGATGCGAATGTGGAGGATTACTCTTGTTTGTATGCAGCAGCGTATTACGATTGCGAAGGAAGTTGTCTGTCTGATGTTGATGGAGATGGGTTCTGTGATGAATTAGAAATTTATGGATGTACAGATGAAAATGCTGTCAACTATAATTCTGAAGCCTCAGAAGAAGATAACTCTTGTGTATATGCAGAGGACTGCGAATCGAACTTTGTTGTATTAACTCTTAATGATTCTTTTGGAGACGGTTGGAATGGCAATGTGTTGAATGTTATGAATTCAAATTCAGATATTGTTATTACTGTTACATTGGATGCGGGGTCACAAGGTCAAGAGTCTTATTGTTTGGAAAACGATTGTTATGTATTTAATACTACTGATGATGGTGGTTGGCCTTACGAAGTTTCTTGGGATTTAATTTCTGCAAATGGAGAAACTATACTTTCGGGTACTGCGCCTTCAGTAAGTGGATTATCCTTAGGGGTTGAGGCTTGTGATTTCAGCGGTTGTACAGATGAATTAGCATCTAATTACGAACCGAATGCTATAGAAGACGATGGCTCTTGTGAATACGAAGAATGTATTTGCCCTGATGTTTGGGACCCTGTTTGTGGAGTAGATGGGATTACTTATGGTAATTCATGTGAGGCAGATTGTGTAGGGGTTGAGTATGTTGAAGGTGAATGTTCTCAAGTTGTGATTGGTTGTACTGACGAAACAGCAATTAATTACAACCCAGATGCGACAGAAGATGATGGTACATGTGAGTATGATTCAACAGGATGTGCTGAAGGACAAATTGAAGATTGTAACGGAAATTGTGCTCCTTCAAATTGGGTAGGTGATGGTGTTTGTGATGATGGTAATTATACTTCTGGTGGCAACTCGATTTACTTTACTTGTGAAGAGTTTGATTTTGATGGTGGTGATTGTAGTGATGTTACTTTAGTTTATGGATGTACTGATGCAACTGCGTTAAATTATAATTCTGAAGCAAATACAGATGACGGTTCATGTGAGTATGAACAAACAGTAGGCCCTTGGGAAGTTTTAATTACAGGCTCTAACCATACCATTGCAGTGGGTGGTGACACCCCTATAACGATAGACGATATGCCAATAGAAAATGGCGATTGGATTGGTGTATTCTATACGGATGATAATGGTGATTTACAATGTGCTGGATATTCTGAGTGGAATAGTGGAACTACTGCTATTGCTGCTCAGGGAGACGATTCTACTACAGATGAGATAGATGGTCTTCAAACTGGAGAAACATTTGTATGGATGATTTGGGATGCATCTGAAGATGTAATCTATAGTGCCAATGCTAGTTATTTAGCAGGTATGCCAAGTGGTTCCGATTTTGTAATAAACGGAATTACAGGTTTAGAATCTCTGCATACCGCTCCAGAAGTCTCAGAGCAAATAATTGAATTACCACAAGGCTGGAGTTTATTCTCTACTTATATGCTAACAGATAATATGGATGTTGTTGAAATGCTTACAGCTATCAATTCTGAAATTGTCATTGTTAAAGACAATGCAGGTTTAGCATATTTGCCTGAATGGGGCTTTAATGGTATTGGAGATATGATTGTTGGTCAAGGGTATCAAATAAAATTAACTTCAGCATCTACTCTAATCGTAGAAGGGCAATATATGGAACCAGAAGAAAATCCAATTACCTTAACCGAAGGTTGGAATATGTTTGGTTGCTTGCGTTTACAAGGTTCAGATGTAAGCTCCGTTTTTGCTGATATAGTTGATGATGTAGTAATTGTGAAAAATGGAGAAGGATTAGCATATCTACCTGAATGGGGCTTTAATGGTATTGGAAATATTGAGCCTGGTCAAGGTTATCAAGCTAAAATGAACGCCACTCAAATATTAAATTATCTTCCAAACGATCAGGAGTATAGATTAGCTATCGTTTCAATGGTAAATAATTCAAGTTTGAGTCATTTTTCAACAGTAAGGTCTACAGGAAATAATATGCAGTTGCTAATTGAGGATGCTGCGTGGGATGTAAAGCCGAAATTAGGTGATGAGCTTGCTGTTCGTACTAATGAAGGTTTATTAATAGGTTCTGCACTATACACATCTCCTACTACGGTATTAACTATTTGGGGTGATGATGAAACTACAGAAGTGAAAGATGGTGCAATTCGCAATAGCTCCTATTCCTTAGCTTTGTGGAAATCTGATGAGAATATTGAAGTGTCAATAGATTTATCTAAATGGATTCTGGGCGATGACAACTATCAACCGAATGAGATAGTACAAGTTGCATCCCTAAGCATCGACAATAGTTCATCTGTAACGGAGTTGTTTACGGCAAAGCCTAATCCAGCGACTCAGCAAACAACACTATCTTATTATCTTTCTGAAGATTCTGATGTTGAACTAAGTTTGTTTAATGTTTTAGGTGAAAGAGTTATGTTACTGGAGTCTACTTTTAAATTAATAGGTTCTCACGAACACCGAGTTGAGCTGTCGGAGCTTGATCCAGGAGCGTATTTTTATCAATTATCTGTCGAAGATAGAACCTATGTTAAAAGATTAAATGTCCTTAAATAAAGTAGTTAAAAAGTGATTTTAAAAAAAGGTGGATATTTCCACCTTTTTTTTATGTTTTACTTTTCATACCACGGAAAGTGTTCTATATTTGCCACCGCAAACACTCCTCCTTAGCTCAGCTGGTTAGAGCATCTGACTGTTAATCAGAGGGTCCTAGGTTCGAGTCCTAGAGGGGGAGCTACTGATAGTAAAGGTTCACAG
>Ga0206684_1000413_pt1 | contig 16902 bp, 19 predicted proteins | sample M210012015metaG_FD_155467 | JGI IMG/M metagenome (GOLD analysis project Ga0206684, IMG submission 155467) | Ammonia-oxidizing marine archaeal communities from Monterey Bay, California, United States - M2 100m 12015 | ecosystem: Environmental > Aquatic > Marine > Intertidal zone | place: USA...
TTTTGTTTCTAGACATTTAGGGCATATCGCAATAGTTTTGATACTCTGATGTCTGAATAATAAAGTTTTTTCAGATATAATATAAATTATGCTATATTCATCGTCTTATTTATAGGAAAGGTATATTATATAGGCATTCTTAAGTGCTTTAATTTACATTTTACAGCCTACTTTTTTTTAGGGTTGTTTTCTTTAAGTAAAGGATAAATAATAAAGTTAAATATAATAAGTTAAGGAATAACAATGAGTGAACAAAAAACAGGAACAGTTAAGTGGTTCAATGCCTCTAAAGGCTATGGATTTATCACCCCAGATGAGGGTGAAAAAGACTTATTTGTTCATATGAGTGAGATAAAAATGGATGGGTTTAAAACCCTAAGTGAGGGACAATCTGTTGATTACAGTGAAGGGACAGGCGATAAAGGTCCTTGTGCAACAAATGTAATCCCACAATAATCTCATTTACTACATACACAGGAGAGTGAATTTAATTTTATATACCTCTCCTGGAAAAACCTCTACAGCTCTCTAATTATTAGAGGGCTGTTTTGTTTCTAGACATTTAGGACTACTACTTTGTAATATTGCTATTATGAAGCGAATTCTACAAATAATATTTTTATCTATATCCATAATTATTATTTCCTCGTGTGATAGTTACTCAGTTCTTTCTGAAAAAGAAAATTATCAAAATAATCAAATTACAGGTAATGTGTTTCAACATACTTTTTATTCTAAAATTTTAAATAATAATAGAGAAATATTTGTATGGGTTCCTGATGATTATCACTTGTACAATAGAGAATATCCTTTACTAATTATTCATGATGGTCAGAATGTTTTTCACGCAGGTGGATCTATGTCAGGAGATGAATGGCAATTGGATGAAATTGTTACAGAGATGATTAATACTAATGAAATTGAACCAATTATAATGGTAGGTGTTGCTAATACAAAGGATAGATCATTGGAATATAATCCCATTAAAAATGGGAAAAATTATGGAGAAGCACTCAGTAAAGAACTATTACCAGAATTAAAAAAAGAATATAATATATCTAATGGAAGAATTGGAACAATAGGTGCTTCGATGGGCGGACTTATTTCTCTTTATCTCGGATGGGAAATGAATTCAATATTTTCAATGGCAGCTTGTCTTTCACCAGCATTTGTTTATAATGATTTTGATTACATAAGCATAATAGAAAAATCCGAAGTTCCAAAATATCTTAAACTTTCAATTGTTAATGGGACTGAAGATTTGGATGCATCCTTACAATTAGGAGTTGAAAAATTTATTCAACTGCTTAAAGACAGATCGTTTCCAGAAAATAATCTTTTATTTTGGATTTCAAATGGACAATCACATACAGAGTCAGCATGGTCTAACCAATCAAAAAGAATATTGAAATGGATGTTTAATAAAAAATCAAATCCTACTTTTTAAAGGTGTATTTTGTTTCTAGACATTAGAACTACTGCTTTGTAATATCAGTTGCAAATGAGGAAAAAAATGAAATATTTACTATTATTCGCACTTATCTTTTGTTCTTTTGAAGCGATAGCGCAAGAACGAGAAACAATATTGGACGGTGATATGGAAATAAGTTATTTCGGAGGTCTGAATCTAAATTTCGCAAGTGTTATGAGCAACTTAACTGGTCTAATAGGTGGACAAGCAGGTGTTCTCATTAACGATGCAATCTATCTAGGTGGAGCATTAGGTTCAAGTATTACGGAAATCGGTGGTGGTTATACCAGTTACAGATATGCTGGACTTTTACTTGGTTCCTTTGTAAAACCTAACGATGCCATTCATTATTTTGCCGATGTTGGTTTGTATTCGGGAAAAATAAGTTCTGAAGGACTGGGTGGTATAGTTTTAGCTTCAACTGAAAAGTTTTCGATCATAGAACCGAGAGTTGGTGTAGGTATTAACTTGAATGATAAACTGAAAGCGATTGCAGGACTATCATATAAATTAGTAGGTGCGATCGATAATTCTGATATTACCAAAAAAGATATCGGCGGATTCTCTATTAGTGCATCAATTATTTATGGGTTATAAATCATTTTAGGTTTTTATACATAAAGAATCAATAAGCCCCATAGTTTTGGGGTTTTTTGTTTCTCTTTTTTTATTCTTATATTCTTTAATAACGAAAAATTAATAAGGAGGTCTTATGAATTTAAACATGATTTTTCGAGTTAATGGAGCTATCCTTTTCATAAATGGATTGAGTTTCCTTTTATTAACAGAAACATACTTGGGAATGGCTGGTTTCGATATGACACCCCAATTACAAACTTTGGCTCAAGCAATGGGAGTCTCTCTTATTTCAATTGGTTTATTATCTTGGAGAACACCAGATATTGCTGGTCAAGCTATGAATTCATATGGTCAATTATATGCAATTATAGGTGTTTTATGGGTACTACTTATTGGATATCATGCTGCTACAGGACAGGCATCGGGCCCTCCCGTTTATGGTAATCTTGCTATTAATGCTTCTCTTGCTGTATTGTTCTTTATGTATAGTAAAAATCATCAACAAGAAGAATAAAATGGATTTACTAATAATTGTACACATCAAAAGTACTTATGATGGCTGGAAATCTTTTTTCGATGCTAACCCTGCTGGTCGTGAAAATTTTGCTGATGATAGCCGTACAAGAATAGCTAAGGTTGATGATAATACTGCAATGGTTCAGTTGTTTGATGTAGATATGCAAAAAATGTCTAAAGTTGTTAATAATCCAGATTCTGATATTGCTGAAGCAATGGAAGAACATGTTGTTAGCCGTGAAATCTATAAGATTGAAAAGATGGCTCCACCTACTTCATAGCATATAGATTTAGGACATGTATAATGTAATTTTGCCTTATTAACACATTTTAAACATAATTAATAAATAATAAATATATGGCTCAACTAACCCTGCTTAATAGCGAGGTTAGTTGTTTGTAGAATAATGGGTAGATTTAATTATGAATAGTAGGAATTTGAAAATGCTATATCCAATATTAGCAGGAATGCTATTATGGCTATTTGGAGCACCCTCAGGGTTGGATATAAAAGCATATAATATTTTTATTGTATTTATATCTGTCATTATTTCCATTTTAATACGAGCTGTGCCTATGGCAGTAAGTGTTTTAACAGGGTTATTATTTTCAGTATTGGTGGGATTAATCTCATTGAAAGATGCATTAAAAGGGTTCGGTGATTCAACTACATGGCTTGTAGTTATCGCTTTTCTGATAGCAGGTGTAGTAATTGATACAGGTTTAGGAAGGAGAATTTCATTGCTTTGCATTCATGCTCTGGGAAAATCTATAACAGGATTGGGTTATGCTATCTGTTCTGCGGAATTTATATTGGGACCATTGGTACCCTCAAATACAGCTCGTGGAGGAGGGATCCTTGCTCCAATTGTGGATTCCATGTCACGTACGTTCGGTTCTAGCCCAACACAATCACCCGAAAAAGCAGGCCAATATCTTCATCTTATTGGAGCACATGCAAATCTGATTACTTCAGCGATGTTTCTTACGGGTATGGCAGCTAACCCTTTAGTATCAAAAGCAGCGTATGATATCTTCCAAATTGAATTTGATTGGCTAACTTGGGCGTTAGGAAGCATTGTTCCTGGATTGGTTGGACTTGCTGGCCTTCCTATGTTAATAAAATACCTATCTCCACCAACAATTAAGTCTATTCAGCCAATTCGAGATAAAATCAAAAATGATGTTAAGGAGTTAGGCCCATGGACTCGCTCTGAGATATTGTCCGCATCGATATTGGGTGCGATGCTATTACTCTGGTCAACTAAGCCTATACATGGGTGGGGAACCACAACTGTGGCGCTATTCGGGCTTATTACTATTCTTCTTTTAAATGTTATATCATGGGATAAAATGGTAAAGAATTATAAGGCATGGGATGCACTTATCTGGCTAGGAGGTTTGCTGACCCTTGCAACAAGTCTTAAGAACCTTGGTTTTATTTTATGGTTTACTGAGAGTATCCAGCAAAGTCTCGCAGGAATTTCCCCTGTTTTCCTTTTGCTGTCACTTGCACTGATTTATTTTTATTCCATGTATTTCTTTTCAATGCTCACAGCTCATATAGCTGCTTTGGCAGGGGCTGTATTCATGGTTCTATCAGACATTAATTTGAATCCATTTATTATTGTAGGAATTATCGCATATTTTTCTAATCTCTGCGCTTGTTTGACAAATTATTCTTCTGGTCCAGTAATAATCTATTTTGGAAATGGTTATTTTCTACCAATACGTTGGTTTAAAATTGGATTCCTAGTTTCTATTTATCACATCATTGTATGGCTTGGCGTAGGATCAATCTGGTGGAGAATTATCGGCTGGTGGTAATATTGAGTATCATTTATTGATTAAGTCTTATTCTGCTAGAATTTCTAGACACCATCACAACTCGATGAATTAGTTACTTTATTATATTATTCTTTTCTTCATGATTTTTAAACATATGATATAGAAAAGAATCGGAGCTATTACCCATATAGCTTGCGGTATCAATGTATAACCTGGCGATAATAAAGCTGAACCAGGTAATGGTGGTATAATAATTGGATTCCATGGGAGAGGTTCATAAATCCAAACCCGTCCATTAAATAAATATTCTACTAGCAGTTCCTGGAATATTCCCCATGATAACATGATGATCAATTCGTTCTTATTGAATGATTTGAATAAAGGGCCTTTTAGATATTTTTCACAAAAATATATACCTACCATGAATATTCCTCCATCCCAAATGGAATGACTTAATTTACGTGGCCATCCACTAAGACCGTAGGGCCAGACTTTTACTGAGTGCAAAAACTCATCTCCTAAAAATAAAAATGTAAATTCCCATGAAGCTCCAATGAAACATCCAATCAAGAATAATGTATAATATTCTGAAGATATCCAATTATTTTTACTAGCAAAAACAAATCCAATTAATAATGCAATTGCAACTGTAAAATCTCCTATAAGAAAAAAATAGTCTAAGGCGTTCAAATTAATTATCTCTTTTTATATTTATTTAAATCTAATCATTATGTATAAGTATTAAAAATTAGTGGTTAATTATTTGTTGTTTACCAACTTACTTTAATATTTTATCAACACAGGGGTTATATTTACATAAGTTTTTGTTTCTAGTCATTAGAACTGCTACTTTGTAATATTGATATTATGAAGCGATTTCTACTATTATTTCTACTTACTTTATTACTGTATGGTCAAGAAGCAACTGTACAAGGTGATCCAAGTGAACTTTCTCAACCCGGAGGTTATATTGGTATATCTTATGAATTTGATAAAAAAAATACTATAAAAGGATACCAGATAACTATTGGTTTTGCAGTACCATCTATTGGCAATCCTGGACAAGGTCCATATCTATTCCCTGGGCTTGCATTTGGAAAAAAATATTCATCAAAAGAAAATAAATCATATACATATAATGATTTACAAATTACTTACTTTGGTTATGGTGGTTTTTGGTCTGGTGCTGGATATGGCATTGCCTTTATTGATGGAAAAAAATTAAAAAGAAGTAAATATTATGGAGGATTTCTTTTAGCAGGATATTATAAGGAAAATATTGATATAGCTGAATTAGACTCACAGAACAATACATTTTCAGGATATCATTTAGGATTAGCTCTTCCAATAATTGGTAACCATTTTCACCCATAAAAATATTTTTACTATATTAATGAACATACTTAATTCGAGCCCCATATTCGTGGGGTTTTTTGTTTCTAGACATTAGTACTACAGCTTTGTAATATTGATCATATGAAGAGATTCATACACATATTAATCATGGTAGTATTACTTATCTTTGTTGCATGTGAGGATGAAGCGCCCTCAGATGCAGATAATACTATACATGAGTTTGAATTACATTCAAATAATAGAGTTTCATCATTACTCATGACAGAAAGTGAATATAGTGATTGGATTAATAACGATGGATTTACAGATAGTGGCATGAGAATTCCGCTAATAAATGATGTGTATAATAAGTTTCCCGATGAATATGATTTTATTTTTTTTGTATTAAATGAACCATCAATACCAGCAAATCTTTATTATTATGGTATGTTAATTGGTGTGTCAAATAATGTGCAAGGAATAGGGAAAAGTATCTATGATTATTCTTCAGATTATGGCTCCTCAGGTAAGCTAAAGGCTGTGATGCAACTAACTGGATTAGAATATTTAAAATATGGGCCAGCTCTTCATGAATTAGCGCATCAATGGGCAAATTTCGCACTTCCAACTCATTCTGTAGATGCCCCTGGAACAAATTTAACATCGTATCTATATGGAAGTCATTGGGGATTTACAGGTGGAAGTACCAAAGGTCAACTCGGTGGTTTTAAGCAAAGTACTTTAATAGATAATGGTAACAACTCCTACACTGTTGAAGAATTTGGACCCTTTGCGAATGGCGGCAATGGAATTCCATATAATGAATTAGAATTATACCTTATGGGAATGATACCAATCTCATCAGTTTCAAATTTTGATATGTTTACAGATATAACGTCTTTAGCTGTTAATACGTCTACTTTTGATTTTACTGCTAATACCAGAACTACCTATACTCCTCAATCTTTGGAGGAACTTTTAGGGCAAAGGGATCCTTCTATTGATAATTCACAAAAAGATTTTAAGCTATTAGTGGTTGTAATAACAGATTCACCTTTATCAGATGATGAATGGAACAAGGTAGATGCTACTGCAGAATGGTTTTCCAAAAAAGAAGATGACGGTACAAGTCTTTACAATTTTTGGGAGGCTACAAATGGTGTGGGATCGATTACAATAGAAAATTAATAGATTAATATATAATCATTAAACCCCACCAAGTGTGGGGTTTTTTGTTTCTAAATATTTATAGATAAAAAATTGAAAAAAGATTATTTACGTTGGATTTTACGAGCTTGGCGATATCGCCTTGTAGTTGAGAGACAGGAAATCAATTTTATGCTCAAATACCTAAAACCTGGTCAAACTGCTGTTGATATAGGCGCTCACAAAGGAGCATATACATATTGGATGTCAAAATATACAGGTACAAATGGCAACGTGTTTGCCTTTGAACCTCAACCAAGACTTTATAATCAACTAAATAAGATTCTTGATAATTCTAAAATAAATAATGTTCATGTGGAATTATTAGCATTATCAGCTAATAAAGGAGAAAATACTTTATTAATGCCAGGTAAAAAGTCATCACCATCAGCATCGATACATAATAAAAAGCTATATGATGGACTAAGTACAAAAATTAATGTTAAGACAACAACGCTTGATGACTATTTCTGCGGTCAAAATCAAATACCAGTTCATTTTATTAAATGCGATGTAGAGGGACATGAATTAGAAGTTTTAATGAGTGGACAAAAACTATTAAAGAAATTCCAACCAATAATTGTAATAGAATCGGAAGCAAGGCACTGTGGTGAAAAAAATGTCTTAGCAGTTTTCGATTTACTTGATAAAAATGGATATTATGGCTTCTTTTTTAATGGTCAATCAATGTCAAGTTTAGATAATTTTGATATTTATGAATTTCAATTGGATCCAAATAAAAAGAAGTATGTGAATAACTTTTTCTTCATATCTAATAGGACAAAATCTTATTAGATAGATTTTTGTCATTAGCTATTTAGATTATATAAGACGTAATATTGCTGACATGAAAATGGATTATATTTTTCTTTATCTGTTATCTGTATTTTTTTCCTGTTCTGATAATGCATCAGAAGAAGTCGTTACATTTGAAAGAGATCTTGGTAATGGAAAATTAGCTGTCAAACAGACAAGTGATGGAGGGTATATCGTTGCAGGAGGGACTTCTGATGCTTGGTTATTAAAAATGGATAAATATGGTAATACTGAATGGGAAAATACATATAGTTTAGGAGCTTTTGGTAATGGTAGAGCAGTAATTCAGACACAAGATGGTGGATATTTGTATGCTGGCTGGGAAGGGATCGTGAAAGCGGATGCAGATGGTGTGGAGGAATGGAAGAATACTAGTCATCAAAATGGAGCATATCCATACTATGAAGATGTAATGCAGCACAGCAATGGTTCTTATTATGCAGTAGGTGGGCCAGGAGCAGGGCAAGCTCAATTAGTAAAATTTAGTGAGACGGGAAATGTTCTTACCCGTAAATGGTATGGTGGACAATGTGAAGATGATATTTTTCGATCTATTATTGAAACACCAGATGAAATGTTAATGATTGTAGGAGAAAAAACTCATGGAAATCAGAGTTTTCCATGTTCTTTCAACTTTATGTATTATAAAGATGTTTGGATTGTAAAGACTAGAATAAATGGTGGTGTTGAATGGGAGAAGACCCATGGTGGACCGTATATGGAGATGGCAAATGATATATCACCGATGAAATCAGGCGGATATATGTTAATTGGAAATAAATGTGCTCACCTTTACGATATAGGCACTTGCGGTCAAAAAGCTAAAGTCCTCATTATGCAGATAGATGAAGAAGGAAACAGTATAAATGAAGAGGTTATTTCGGGGCTTAAATGGATGGAGCGTATCCCATATTATTCAATTGCCACTACCAAAGATGGTTATGCCTGGACCGCAGAACATAGGAATAATGGTACTTGGATTTATCAAAATACTCCAAATGCTGATCCATCGTATATATTCACTGATGGATTTGGTGGCTTTGAAATCAATCATACAACAGATGGTGGTTTTATTATTGGAACCATGGGTGGGATTGTGATAAAAACTGACTCTAACTTATTATATTAAAAGATTTATTATATAAAGTAAATGATATATATTTTCATAAATCTATAAGGAGGTTTCATGAATATTAAACTATTACTTAGAATTTATGCAGGGTTAATGGCCTTTTTTACATTAGGAGGACTATTTTCTGCAGAATCAATGATGGAAAGCTTTGGTATGACATATACCACAGAAGCAGCTATAGTATTGCAATTTGCATTACTTGGTCAAGTAATTTTTATTGTATTGACCTTGCAAATAATAAACTGGCTTGGTGATGATCTTCATAAAGTTGGCACAACCTATGCAGGTTTATCTGTATTACCTGTATTAGTTAATTCTTATCAAGTCTTTACAGGATTGATACCAATGACAAATGCTTTTTATGTAGAACAAGCAATTTGGATTGTTTTCGCAGCTTTGTTTTTTGTTTATAGCAAAGAAAATACAGTTTCAACAGATGCAAAGAATGAAGAGTAAATATCTTTCTTAAATAAATATAAAACCCTGCAATTATGCGGGGTTTTTTGTTTTATATCTATAGATTTTATTATGCATAATATGAATACGATATCATCATCCACTAAAAAAGATCAAATTAATGCTATAGTAATTGGTGGTACCGGCGCAACGGGTCAAAAGTTGATAAGTCGATTACTTAATAATGATAGTTATGGAAAAGTTACATCAATAGGTAGAAAACCAGTAATTAATGGTGATAAACATGATAAGTTAGTTGATGTGGTTGTTGATTCATTATTTGACTTAGCAACCACCAAAGAGCATTGGTCTAATCATGATGTATTTTTCAATTGCGTTGGAACTACAAGAAAACGAGCCGGCAGTGCACAAGAATTTGTAAATATTGAATATGGAATTTCAAAAGAAGCTTCTAAAATGGCATCTCAAGCACATATTTCTCATGCGTCTTTAATATCTGCAAAAGGAGCGAACCATGATATATGGGCAACTAACTGGATTCATCCTTTATTATATATGAAAACTATGGGCCAAAAAGAACAAACTATAATATCCGATTATACTTTTAATACCGTTTCAATCTTTAAACCTGGTATGTTGATTCGTTTCCCAGAAAATAAACATTTCTTTGAAAGAATAGTTGAATCAAATGGATCAGGTCTTAATGTTGATATATTAGCATCTGCAATGATACGAGATGCTGAAAACGTAAAATCCGCAGATATAAAGAATTCGAAACGTTTCTTTATTGGCAATGATTCAATAAAAAATATCACTAAGAATTAATTTTATGAGTGAAGCGCAATTAATTGGGTCAGCTATCGCTGGAATTGGATTACTTCTATATCTTATTATTAAAATTAAACTGCATGCGTTTGTTGCGCTGCTTATTGGTAGCATTGTTATAGGAGTAGGGGCAGGAATGCCGTATGAAGGAGTATTAGACTCCCTTTCAAAAGGAATTGGCAATACTTTAGCAAGCATTGCTGTAGTAGTAGGTCTTGGAGCAATGTTTGGGAGGATGTTAGAAGTCTCCGGTGGGGCAAAAGCACTTGCAGATTCATTAATTTATCGTTTTGGAGAAAAGAATGCTCAATGGTCGCTAATGGGTATTGGGTTTATTATCGCAATTCCAGTTTTTTTTGATGTAGCATTTATTATTCTCATCTCACTTATTTATGGATTAACAAATAGTACAAAAAAACCTATAGTTAGCTATGCGTTACCATTGTTAGCAGGCTTAGCCGTAACACATGCCTTTATCCCACCTACCCCAGGCCCTATTGCTGTAGCAGGGATACTTGGCGCAGATTTAGGATGGGTCATGTTATTCGGAATAATTATCGGACTTCCATCTGCAATAATTGCTGGTCCTATATATGCAAAATATATTTCTCAAAGAGTTCCTGGCAATGTTCCATCCTACATGGATATTTCACATGAAAATAATAAATACCATAAAAGAGAACTTCCAAAGACAATGCATATAATAATACTAATTGCAATACCTCTGGGATTAATAATTGCAAATACTATATCCGGAATTGTAATAGAAAATGATCATAGTGTAAAAAGAATACTTTTATTTATTGGTAATCCAATGGTTGCCTTACTTATTACAACTATACTATGTTTTTGGATACTTGGTGCAAAATCTGGATATAATACTCAAGAAATTCAAGATATCGCAACTAAAGCATTAGAACCTGCAGGAATAATCATTCTTGTAACATGCGCTGGTGGAGTCCTAAAGCAGATTTTAATTGATTCCGGTATAGGTAATATATTTGCTAAATATCTTATTTCAAGCAATTTGCCACCATTGTTACTTGCATTCACAACGGCTGTAATTATTAGGGTTACGCAGGGATCTGCTACTGTTGCTATGCTTACATCAAGCGGTTTAATTGCTTCAATTCTAGGTGATTTAAATTATTCAGAACAGATGTTAGCTTTATTAGTTATTTCAATTGCGGCTGGAGCAACATGTTTCTCGCATGTAAATGATTCAGGGTTTTGGTTAGTAAATAGATATCTAGGGCTAAGCGTTCCAGATACCTTAAAAACATGGAGTGTAACAACTGGATTAATCGGTATGGTTTCTATAGTATTAATCCTAATTATAAGTAATTTTATAAATTAGTATTATGGTTACGGTAATTATGGGAGTTAGTAGTAGTGGAAAAACTACAATAGGCAAAAATTTATCAAATGTGATGAATTTTATTTTTATTGATGCAGATGATTATCATTCAGAAAATAATTTACTTAAAATGAAAAGTGGGATAGCTCTCAATCAAGAGGATAGACAACCTTGGTTACATTCTTTACGAGAGTTAATTGATGAATACTTGACTAACCAAAAGGGCATGATTCTCGCTTGTTCTGCTCTCAGTGAGAAAAGTCGTTCAATCTTAGGGACAAATAGAAAAGAAATTCAATTAGTATATCTAAAGGGTGGAAAAAAGTTAATTAAAAAACGTATGGAAAACCGAAATCATTTTATGCCACCACATTTAATAGATAGTCAGTTTGCAGAACTATCTGAGCCAAAAAATAACGTTTTAGTCTTAGATATAAGATATAGACCCAGTGAATTAGTTGAAGAAATCCACAATCATATTAAGCGGTCGAAATAAATTAATTGAAAAATCGAATTTGTATATCTTCAAAGTGCATGATAAACGCAAATGAGGCTTGGAATAAACTACAAATCTTTTCTACACCTCATAAATATATATCATTTTTACAAAATACAATTATAATAGGTAAGCAATCGAGCGGTTTAGGTGCTATCCGTCGTGTATTTACTAAATACAATTACTTGGATGAAACTGTAATTAAATGGGAAGAAGGTTCATGTCTCACTGTTAAGCTACATAGAAATAAACAAGCACCTTCACCATTTACATCTGCAACATTTACATATCTAATAAAGTCTATCGATGAATATAGCTGTGAATTAACAGGTATATTTAATTATAATATAGGTTTTGGAATAATTGGAAGAATTATAAATCAACTGTTTATAGGGACAATTATTCGCTTTAATATCAGAAGGGTGATAATGGGGATGAAGGCGTATCTAAGTTAGTATGCTTATACCTAATAAACTACATTAATTTAATATACTTATATATAATATTATAAGAATTTAACATATATATAATAAAACAAATGGAGGTAACATAATGTATCATTTGAGAAATATATTAGTCTTGTCAGCGATTATACTTTCATCTTGTATGAATCCTGATTCTAATCTACCAAAATCAGCTGGAAGATGGGTTGGAGAAGGGGATTATAATGGAAAAGCATTTCAGTTAAGTTCTGATAAGGATATGGAATTAGTTATGAAACTTATAAAAGCATATAATTCTCTAGATGTAGATGCATATAATGCATTGAATACTGATGAATTAAATGAAAATATGAACATCACGTCATGGTTTGAAGAAATGGATTCCTTATCATGGGTTCCATTTGTGGTAGTTCCTATGCATTTGGAAACAGGTGAACATCGCGTTGTACATGTATGGTCTAACGAATTCAGAAAATGGAAAAATGGATCTACACAAAACGTGGAATTAATGGAAGTATTTGGTATAAAAGATGATAAAATTGATTGGTTTCGTCAATGGAGCAGACATAATCCTGAAAATGAATTTGGCTTAAGAAGTGGAGGAAAATACTTTGGAAGAGAAGATTCAGAATACAAGGGGAGATCTCTCGTATTTTCTAACAGAGGGGAAGTTGAAATCTTAGAGAAATTGTTTAAAGATTATAATAACATGGATGGAGATTCAGTTAAGTTAGCATTTGCTGATACGGTAAAATTTCGTGCTGCAGATGGATCAGAAAATAATTTTGTAGCAGAAAATTGGGAAAAGCTTTTTGATTCAACAGATTCTGTATCATGGACACCTATTTCTATGGTTCCTTTGAAGATTGAAAATACCGATCCAGTATCTGGAGCTCTTGTTTTATCTAATGAAGTTCGTCATTATAAGGATGGTTCAGTTTTCAATAAAGATCTAGTAGAACTTTTCTATTTTAATTTGGATAGAAAAATTAGTGGAATCAACCAATGGAGTAGAGATACTGAAATCGACAAAAGTGAATTTACTTTAGATGGCCCAGAAGTAGATTTGATAAAAAAGACAGTTAAGCATTTTTCTAAAGGTGAGTTAATTGAATACCGTTCTTGCTTTACAGAAGATGCAACTTTCACTCATAATCAGTGGGGAAATGGTAACTCCCAATCTATTGATGAATTAGTTAAAATACACCAAGCAGCTAAAGATCAGCGGGTAGGTGATATTAAGGTGTTGAATGAAATTTATGAGGCTGTTACAGTTGCTAATGGAACTAAATACGCTCATGCATGGCTTGAGTTTTCTTCTACAGATACTACTGGGCAAGACTTTGTCAATACTGTATTTGTATCTTGGGGGTTTGAGAATAATAAATTAGCCTGGGAATGGGCAATTTATAATACCTCTGACTCTCCGGATCCATATAAAGAATAAGTAGTTTTATATATAACAAAAACCCTGCATTTAGCAGGGTTTTTTTGTTTCTAGGCATTTAGTTATACTGATATGTAATATTGCTACCAATGAAACGCTTCTTCTTTCTTACTTGTCTATTTTATTTTATGTCCTGCGCTGTTTTTATACCGGGATATTCTGATTATTCATCTGCACGAAAGTACTATTTTAAAGGACAATTTGATTTGGCAGCTCAACATTTATCTAAATCTTTAACCTTAAAGCCAAATAATAAGAAAGCTATTCGTTTATTTGAGCTATCATACAACAGCGCTGTTAGTGAACATCAACGAAAAATTAATAGATTATTATTAATAGAAAACAAATCAAAATGGCCTCACCTAGTTACAGAATATACTTCACTCATCAATTTGGGAGATCATGTAAAAAGATTAAAGCCAATGTTGAAGAATACGGTTAATTACGACCTTGAATTAATAGTTGATGATTTCTCTGATAAATTATCTGATGCCAAGCCACGCGCTGCAGACTATCACTATACCTTGGGATTAAAATTTCAAGATGAAGCAGATAAAGAAAATCAAAAAAAGGCAGCAATCAATTTTAGACTATCTCAAAATTACATTCCTGACTATTTGGATAGTAAAGAACTATATAAGAAGGCACGGAAAAACGCTACGTTTACATTATTAATCAGAGAATTTGATGGAAATAGAAAATATTCCTCATATATACGAGATCAAATAATGCTAAACCAATCAAATGTATCAAAAGAATTTCTAAGGATTATTAACCGAGATGAACTGGAAACAATTCTTTCCGAACTTGCGTTAGTTCAAAGTGGAATTACAGAGAATGATTATTTAGAAATAAGCGAACTTTCTGGTGCAGATCATATTTTGAGCGCTACAATGATTTCAAGCTATCAACCTGCTGAAACAATAACTGATTCTGATATAAAACAAAAAAAAGAGGTCGTTATAAAAAAAGAGGCATATGTTGATTCAACTGGAGAAACAAAATATAAAGAAATTAAAGGTATGGTTCGAGCAACAGTTGAACATTATAAGAAAAAATCAGGAGCTCGAATAAGTCTGTCATATAAAATCATTAATATAAATGATAGAAAAATAATCTATAATGGAGAAGTGAACGATAATATAGATTTTTTTCATGAATGGGCTACATACGAAGGAGATAAGCGCGCATTAAGTAGTAAATATAAAAATCTTGTTAAGAAAAAAGATAAATTCTCACCTTCAAAAGATGATTTACTTATGTCCATCGCAAAAGATATATCAAAAAAGTTTGCAAATAAAATTTCAAATCATTATGCTAAATGAATATGAATAATATATTTGATAAAGATATAAAGTTAGTTGAGCCTGGTCATAAATATGTTTTGACAGATAATCCGGAAATTAAATTTCGCAGTGTAACTGAAATTGTTGGTGAATTTTTTGAGCCTTTTGATAAAATGGCTGTAGCGGAGAAACTTGTTTCATCTCATCCAAAATATCGAATGATGAGTGTAGATGATCTATTATCAATGTGGGATGCAAAAAGAGATTTTGGAACAAAGATTCATAATGAAATAGAAACGTGTTTAAATGATATTGATTATCCAGATAAATTAGATGTTTATCAATATGATGTAAAAACTCGTTACGCATTAGATTGGTTAAGACAGCATGATTTAAAATACGACTTGGAAATTTATCCGGAAGTGAAAGTCTTCAGTTCTGAAGTGAATATCGCTGGAAGCATTGACGTTCTTTTATATAATAAAAATACTGAATCATATGCGATAATTGACTGGAAAACTTCAAGAAAAATTGATACGAAAGGATTTAATAATAAAAAGGGTACCCATCGAATTACACAAGAACTACAGGACTGTAAATTTGTACATTATTCACTTCAATTATCTTTTTATCGTTATTTATTAGAAGAGTATTACGGGTTAAAGATTTCCAATCAATTAATTGCTCATATTACTGATAAAGGCTGTCTTGGTTTACAAGGAAATTATTATCATGATGAAGTAGTAAATATGATTGAACATCATCGGAATAGTTTAAATAAAACATAAAATAAACAGGCGTGTTCTAGATCACTTTAAAATAATTTTATTTAGAACATAAATATTTCATATTTATATTTGGAAAATTAGATATCATTAATTATACCATTGGAGGGGGATAAGATGAGGAATTACACGTTATTATTCAGTTTTCTGCTATTATTTGTTGTATCTGATTTAGATGCACAGAGAAGTAGGCGTAGTAGCGGCAGAATCGACAAAACTGAAATAGAACAATCAAATGAAAAAGGATCGAAAGAACTTCATAAAGCATATGGGTTCGAATCTAAAGAGGAAATGAAAGATTTTCTTCTTGATAAAGATTTAAAACGTAAAGATCGTAGAATCGTTGAAAAATATGGAAAAGGAAAAAAACTCAGCAAAGGTCAAAATAGACGATTAGAACAATTGCTTGAGGAACATAGTGAAGATCGTGGATCAGTTCAAACTAGCAGCAGGTCAGGAAGGCTTGATGGAGAGTCTCGCTCATCTGGAAGAGATAGACGAGGTAAGGCTGTTAGAGGAAAATCAGGAAGGCTTGATGGAGAGTCTCGCTCATCTGGAAGAGATAGACGAGGTAAGGCTGTTAGAGGAAAATCAGGAAGGCTTGATGGAGAGTCTCGCTCATCTGGAAGAGATAGACGAGGTAAGGCGAATAGAAATCTAAGCAGATCTGGTAGGCAAGAAGCGCAAGATGATCAAGGACCTTCATTCGATGAAGTAGATTCTAACAATGATGGTGAAATTTCATATTCAGAGGCTCAAGCAGTATTTGGTCAAGAACCAGATTTTGATGAACGTTTTAATGAAGCAGATTTAAATAATGATGGAAATATTGATATGGGTGAATGGGAAGCTGCAGATGATGATGACCGTAATGACGAAGGAGGCCCACCATTTGAAGAAGTAGATACTAATGGTGACGGTGAAATCAGCCGTGAAGAAGCCAGAGCATTCTTTGGTGATGAACCTGATTTTGATGCAGAATATGATAATGTAGATACTGATA
>Ga0206684_1000415_pt1 | contig 16852 bp, 10 predicted proteins | sample M210012015metaG_FD_155467 | JGI IMG/M metagenome (GOLD analysis project Ga0206684, IMG submission 155467) | Ammonia-oxidizing marine archaeal communities from Monterey Bay, California, United States - M2 100m 12015 | ecosystem: Environmental > Aquatic > Marine > Intertidal zone | place: USA...
AAACCAAATAAAAATATTATATATCGAACCTTTATTAGCATTAATCAAGAATAATTTATGATGTTTTTTCCGTATATTAACTAAGAAATTCTTATGAAGAACAGGTTTCTATTTTATAAAACAATAAGATCACCAGGGCTTTTTTATTCTGTAAGAGTATTTCTTTTTGTCCTGTTTATATCAAATACAAACATTGTAGCACAAAGCTATTCATTGAAAGGTCAAATGTGGGGGAGCTTGCTGCGTGGTGACGATCCGCCCATAGGCAGATCCAATTATGAAGAAAACTGGGGGTACATACCTACAATTTCCTATAAGAAAAATTTAGTTAATAATAGCCTCATAGACTTGGAATGGGCTTACAAACTTGGTAAAGTATATGCAGGAGATTATAATATTGGAAAACTCGATGCGCCATACCGGCTATGGTTTCGTTATTCAAGCGATCGAATTGAAGCACGCTTAGGCTTACAAAAAATTTCATTTGGTCCCGCCATGATTTTACGATCTTTATCTTGGTTTGATACAATAGATATTAAGGATCCAACAGGACAAACAGACGCTGTAGAGGCCTTTCGATTGCGAATATTTCCAAGTAATTCTATTGGTTTATGGCTGTGGTCAATCAACAACGATCAAGATACACTATCTTTTGGCGGCCGAACAGAGCTTAGTATTAATGCTGGCGAATTAGGATTTACTTATCATAGAGATCAAAGCAGACTGCCTCAGAACATCGGCCAGTCTCCTGTATATATATCCAGCGCCCATCAACGCATTGCATTTGATTACCGCTATGATGGTTATATAGGCTTTTGGATGGAAACAGCAGGTATATTATCAAAAAGTGAAAATAATATACGACCAAATAGATTTGCATTATTTACTGTAGGTGCCGATTATACAATCCCAATTGGCCCTGGGGTTTTGGTTATGGTAGAAAATATGAACATAAGAGAATTTTCAACTGTTACAGATAGCACCAAGACACATAACTATACAGCTTTTATGGCAAGTCTACCAGTAAACATGCTAGTTCAGTTGATGTTTATTACACAAGTTGATTGGGATAATAATAATGTATATAATTTTCTAAGATGCGGCATAACCTATGATCGTTTTAGTGTAAATTTGATTTTATCATCTAGCCCAAAACGAAGTGATTATGATGTAGCCGAAGAATATCTTCCAAAGACAACCTCAGGTTTTGGAACAGGTGTTCAGTTTATGCTTGTATACAATCATTAAAAAGAAAGTAAATATGGATAACACAGTAGTATCAATAGCAAACTTATCAAAGCAGTTCCCCGTAGGGGGTGGTTTTTTCACCGCATTAAAAGATGTTAACCTTACACTGAATGAAGGGGGGTTTATAGGATTGGTGGGTCCATCGGGCTCTGGAAAAACAACATTATTGAATGTTATTGGAGGGCTGGACTCCCCAACAAAAGGGAGCGTTCATGTTTTAGGGCACTCCATGGATAATACCTCTCATAATGAAAGGGCCAGTCTAAGGCGCAAGCATATGGGGTTCATATTCCAAAGTTATAATCTGCTTCCAGTTTACACAGTTTTTGAGAATGTAGAATTACCATTAATTTTAAATAATGTGGATCCAAATGAACGTGAAAAGCTAGTAAGTGAAGCGATAGAATCAGTTGGTTTAAGCCACAGGCGGGATGCAAAGCCAACAACATTAAGCGGTGGAGAGTGCCAGCGAACAGCGATTGCCAGAGCAATTGTACATCAACCATCATTGATTCTTGCTGATGAACCAACTGCAAATTTAGATGCAGAAAACTCCCATCATATTATGAATATTCTGGTAGAGCTGAATAAAAACCTAACATCTTCCTTTGTGTTTGCTACACATGATGAGAAAATTATGGGCTATTTGAAAAGAATGGTATACTTGGAAGATGGAAAAATTGTAAAAGATGAAACGATTAAATAAACAGAAAGCACTTAATTAATGTTATTTAACATTGCACTAAAAAATTTGCTGGGCGCAAGATTGCGAACCATATTGAATGTTTTTGTTACGGCATTTTCGTTTTTTATTATTTTATTTTTTTTAGGGATGTATGATGGCATGTTACAACACGCCAAGAATGTAACAATTGATACTGAAATTGCAGGGGGAGCTTACTGGCACCCAGAGTATGATCCACTAGATCCAATGTCCTATGAAGATGCGCATTCTAATTTGCCTGATGATATACAAGCACTCATTGATAAGAAAAAGGCATTTCCTGTATTAGTAAGCCAGGTGTCAATTTATCCCGGGGGCCGTATTATGCCAGCCATATTAAAAGGAATTCCACCGGACCAGAATATTGTTAATATGCCAACAGAAGCGTTGCAAGGGATTAACGATGGGACAATTCCCGTCTTAATTGGTAAGGGAATGGCAAAAGATAGTAAGCTAAAGGTAGGTGATTCTTTTACAATTCGCTGGATGGATTCAGATAAGACCTATGATGCGGATGAAGGAACAGTAGTATATATAATGGATACAGAGAACTTCAAATTAGATATGGGGCACATATGGGTTCCGCTTAATATTGCCCAGTCAATGCTAGAAATGAAAGAAGAAGCAACATATGTAACCTACGCAAAAGGGCTCACAGATAATATTAATAGCAAACAATGGATTTCTCGAGATGTGAATTACCTAGTGCAAGATATGGAGGCAATTATAGAAGCAGACAAGCCAGGGGCGCAGATTATGTATATGATTTTGTTAGCACTGGCAGCAATGGGAATATTTAATGCACAGGTTCTGTCTATATTTAGACGAGGAAAAGAAATTGGCACACTCATGGCTTTAGGAATGACACGTTCTCGGGTCGTGGGATTGTTTACGCTGGAAGGCGGCCTCAATGCTGTATTGGCAACCATGATGATGATAATATTATTTGGTCCTATCCTATGGTATTTTGGTGTAGAAGGGATTCCTCTTCCTATCGATTATTCTGAAATGGGATTAATTATGGCCAAACGCCTAATTCCTATATATTCAATCGGGCTTATAATATCAACAATGTCATTAGTATCTATCATTGTATTAATTGTAAGCTATATCCCATCAAGGAAAATTACTCATATGAAACCAACGGACGCTCTTCGAGGAAAAGCAATTGCATGATTAAGTTTTTGACGAAAGGATTGCTGCGAGATCGAACCAGAAGTTTTTTCCCGGTACTGGTTATTACCATATCGGTAGCAATTGTAGTGTTTGCAAGCGGGTTTATGACAGGTACGATGAACAGTTTGTTGCTGGATACCGCGGTGATTTTATCAGGCCACGAGAAAATAGTTACTCGGGCATACAATGAAGAAAGCATGCTGATGCCCAACGATTTAGCTTTATTAGAAACAGACAAATTAATAGATAAGCTAGAAAAAGAATACCCAGATTTTTTTTGGACTCCTCGCATCTCTTTTGCAGGACTTCTGGATGTCCCTGATGAAAAAGGAGAAACCAAGTCGCAGGGGCCTGTGATTGGTATGGGAATTGATTTTTTTTCCGAAGGTTCCCGTCAAATTGAAATTTGGGAACTTGAAAGAAATCTTGTAAGCGGAGCACTTCCAGTAAATAAAAATGATGCCCTTATCAGTTCAAAGCTAGCTGAAAAGCTAAATATTTTAGTTGGTGAGCAAGCCACATTCATTGGATCCACAATGGATAATGCCTTCACTACCTATAATTATAATATTGTAGGCACCTTTAATCTGAGAAAAGGTCAGGCGGACAGACAAATGATGCTGGTGGATATTTCTGGTGCTCGTGAGGCTCTAGATATGGATAATGCAGCATCTGCAATTTTTGGTTTTATGCATGATTTATTTTATGACGATGCTACTGTTGTTGCGCTTCGAACCAACTATAATAATATTGAAAGCGATAGTTTGGATATTTTTAGTCCCTTCATGTTGGCACTTCGAGATGGTAATCAAATGGGCACAATGGTTGATATGAGCAATGCAATGCTAGCAATTATGGGATCCGTATTTTTAGTCATTGTTATGGTGGTGCTTTGGAATATGGGACTAATGAACGGATTGCGTCGTTATGGTGAGGTTGGACTACGTTTGGCAATAGGAGAGCCGAAAGGACATGTATACAGATCATTAATTATGGAAGCAGTAATCATTGGTTTGTTTGGAACAGTAATTGGCACTGGGCTTGGTCTTTCTTTAACCTACTACGTGCAAGAAAACGGGATAGACTACACCAAAGGAATGGAAGCACTATCAAATTCTTCTATGGTAATGCCCAATATTTTCTATGCACAGGTCACCCCCGACCTGTTGTATATAGGATTCTTCCCCGGTGTTTTAGCAACTGTATTTGGGACTATGCTGGCGGGGTTAGCTATATATAAACGAGAAATGTCTCAACTATTTAAGGAGTTAGAAACATGATAATCAAAATTATTGTTTTGATATCATTCAGCTTTCTACTGGGACAGCCAAATGAATTAACAGTGCAAGAAATTATCTCTGCAATGGATAAAAATCTAAATGCAAAAAGCAGAGTGCTTACGAGCAAAATGATTGTACATGGAAGAAGATCTAGCAGGACAATTGAATCAAAAAATTGGGTGGTTGGCATCAATAAGGCATTTACGGAATATTTATCTCCACCACGCGAAGCAGGAACAAAAATGTTAAAACTAGACGATAAGCTCTGGACGTATTCTCCCCAAACAGATCGCGTGATCCAGATTTCAGGTCATATGTTAAGGCAGTCGGTTATGGGTTCTGACATGTCTTACAATGATATGATGGAAGATCGCCCTTTGATAGAATTATATGATGCTATAGTAGAAGGATCTATTGTTATCAATGGACGGGACCACTGGATTATGTTATTAAAAGCAAAAGTAAAGGGATTATCATACCCGCAACGAAGGGCATGGATAGATAAAGAATATTTGCTTCCAATAAAAGAAGAACTGTATGCAAAAAGCGGCAAACTGCTTAAAACCGCAACGATGGATGGTATCAAGAAAACCCAGGGCAGATGGTTTCCTTCGAGATTTTTGTTTAAAGATGAATTAAAGAGAAACAGTAAAGGTACCGAATGGCATATTGATGATATTCAGTTTGATGTTGATATACCAGAAAGACGTTTTTCCAAATCAAATCTCCGCAAATAGGTTGCTAAAGGATAATACATATTATCTTTTCTTAAAATGAATAGCCGAATTTATACGGCAGTCATTGTATTAGTTTTTGCCCCCCTTTTTTTGTATTACATACTGTTTAATCGAGAAAAACTCGAATATTATAACTTATCATCGCATGTATCGTATGTAGGCAATGAGGAGTGTTCATACTGCCATCAAGATATATATAACTCGTATTTGAGAACAGGTATGGGGCGATCTTTTTATAAACCAAACAGTCAACCGCAGATAGAAAATTTTACTTCAGGAAATCATATTTTTGACAATAAAACCAATCTACACTATGAAGTGATTAAAGATGGAGAAGACTATTTTCAAGTAGAATTTCGTGAAAATGAAAAAGGAGTTCGTATCCACGAGCTAAAGCGCAAGGTTGATTTTATTGTAGGTTCGGGTAATAATAACAGAACATACCTAACCAATGTAAATGGCTATATTAATGAAATGCCTGTAACATGGTATAGTGGAAAATCTATATGGGATTTAAGCCCAGGATATGAAAACATAAATATGCGCTTTAACCGACCGATTGTTGAGGAATGCATGCATTGTCATAATGGATATAATTCTTTTGAAAAGTTTTCTGTCAATCGTTTTACAGATATAATTGCTGAGGGAATCAGCTGTGAGAGATGTCACGGGCCGGGTCAGCTACACGTAGAGAAGCATAAAAGCCCAACCAAAGCGATAAGTGAAAATGATATTGATAGAACAATTGTAAATCCGGCTCATTTATCTGCAGATTTACAGATGGATGTTTGCCGCCAGTGTCATTTACAAGGTGATATCAGCGTGTTTAAATCAGGAAAAAATAGTGTTGATTTTCGACCGGGCATGAAATTAAGCACAGTAAAAACAGTGTTTATTGAAGATCAGCTTCCTAAGGGGGATTTTCGAATAGCAAGCCATGGTGGCCGACTGAGTCTAAGCGCATGCTTTGTAGAAAGCAAAGGAGGAATGACATGCACTACTTGTCATAATCCACACGAACCTGTGCAGGATAGGACGCGAGATTATTTTAATAATCAATGTGTAGGCTGTCACCAACCGCAAAGATTAAGTACGCTTGAAAGTCATACTATAAAGGGCGATTGCGTTCGTTGCCACATGAAGCAAGGAGCCACTGAAGATATATTACATGTAAATTTTACAGATCATTGGATACGAAAAAACATTAAGACGCTGAATGATAGTGAAAATAGGATGTTGCGCAAACGAGAAAAAACAGTAAATCTAATTGATTTTTTTGATGAAAAAGATGAGGCAAGTAATATTCGAAAAGGGATTGCTTATGTCAATTTTTATGAAAATCGACATAGTGACCCATCGTATCTTAACAAAGCAACTTTATTATTGAATAAAGGATTAGAGCGCATACCGAATCATATCGAAGGTAATTATAGCCTTGGAAGAGCATACCAGCTACAAGGAAAAAGTAATAGGTCAATTGTTTTGTATAAAAAAGTAGCAAAATTAGACCCCAGCCATATGTGGTCTATGTATCAACTTGGGAGGCTATACCTTGATGGTGATTTACAACAATCACTCTCATATTTGTTAAGAGCAATTAATCTAAATATAGACAATGCCAAGGTTTGGAAAGAATACGGAGACGCATTATTATTAAATGAAAATATTAAAGAGGCGCAACGAGCATATAACAGGGCTGTAAAGATTGACCCTTATTTTGCGAGCGCTTATAATAAGATAGGTGAGCTGGAGTTTTATAAAAATAGCGACTTAGAATCTGCTACTATTAATTTTTTGAAAGCAATACAATATAACCCGGATCATTTATTTGCTATGCATAATATGGCAAATATTGCTATAATTGAAAAAGATTTTGATATGGCAGAAGATTATAGCAAAAGAGTCATTGCTAATGATCCAGCCTTTAGCGCATCATATGGAACATTAGCAACGGTTAGCTTGGAACGAGGGAAAAAAGAAGAGGCAAAAGCCTTTTTATACAAGCTAATTTCATTAGAACCCACTAATCATCAGGCGTTATCTATGCTTAAAGGATTAAACTATTAATAATACTATACTATTACAGATAAGTGGAATGCATTGCGCCGCGTGTGTTACCAAGGTTGAACAGGCCCTGTCAGCCGTAGATGGCGTTTTAACGGTTGCCGTTGATCTTTCATCGAAACGTGCGACTATTACAGGAGAAGTACAGACAGATATGTTAATTAAAGCTGTGAAAGATACGGGGTACGAACCCTTGGCTGTTGAAGGGCAACAGCAAAAAGTTAAAAAACAAAAAAAAGATTCAACTTCTCAAGCACGGGAGCTGTTTCCATTGTTCTTAATATTCTTTTACATCACTGTATTCTCGCTGATTATGAACAGGTCAAATTTTCATTTAGGTGATTTCATGTATGATTTCATGGGTCTTTTTTATATCGTTTTCAGCTTTTTCAAATTTTTGGATTATAAGAATTTTCCGCCTTCCTTTTCCATGTATGATCCTATTGCAAAAATACTACCGTTGTATGGATGGATTTATCCAATTATTGAAACATTATTGGGGTTATTTTTTCTTTTGAGATATCAGCTATTGATTTCTCTTATTGCCACAATAATAATACTTGGTATTACTACTATAGGCGTCACCCGATCATTAATGGATAAAGCAAGTATTCAATGCGCATGCTTGGGGACGGCATTGAAGCTTCCCATGACGAAAGCTACATTTATAGAAAATTTTATTATGATTTTAATGGCAGTTTGGATGCTATTAAGCGGTGATTTTTACTCTATTTTTTAATTATTAAGCTATTTTAATTAATTTATATAATATTGATAAATACTTGACAGATTGTTTAAAACCTGCTAATATCACCATTACTGTGTGAATAGTAGACAGTAAAAGTCTAATTTTTTAGAGAGATTTAACAATTATTTAATTAATTCGGAGACATAAGATATGTATAAACGTTTCTTAAAAATACTTGGAATCATGACAATATTTTCTATGGTTTTAACCGCAGGTCAAACTGGGAAAATCACAGGAAAAGTGCTCGATAAAGAAACGGGCAACCCCCTACCAGGGGTAAATGTTCTTTTAGAAGGGACATCTATGGGAGCAGCAACAGATGCCAATGGAGAATTCTATGTAATGGAAGTTCCCCCAGGTCTTTATAATGTTCAGTTCTCATTTATAGGTTATACGTCCTTAAATATTTCTAATGTGCGCTCAACGGTTGATTTAACAACAAATATGGGCGCCGTTGATATGGAACCAGAAGTTATTGAAGGTGAAGCCGTATCAGTAACTGCTGAAAAACCTCTAATTGAAGTTAATGCAACGAATGAAGTTCGCGTTGTCCGCTCCGAAGATATAAAGAACCTACCGATTCGTGGCGTTACAAATGTAGTTGCATTGCAAACTAGTGTAGTTGACGATGAAGGCGCTCTTCATATTCGCGGTGGAAGAACCGAAGAAGTCGCTTACTATACAGATGGCGTTAGTACAGTAGACCCATACTCTTTAACCAAAAGAGGATCAATCCCAAATATTAGTATTGAAGAAGTATCAGTTCAGGCAGGCGGTTTTGGAGCAGAATATGGTAGCGCTGGCTCAGGTATTGTAAATACAACAACAAAAACAGGCGGCAATAAGCTATCTGTAACAAGCGAATTGATTTCAGATATAGGCGCAAGCGCTCCTAGTGAAGATAGACATAAGCTATATTCATACGGTTATCAACTAGCATCGTTTGGTGTGGGTGGCCCACTTCCTGTAATGGATTTTATTAAGTTTTACGGTGCAGTAGAAACGATCAATGAAGACGATAGCCCAGCAGGCGGTTCGTTTCCTTTAATAGATAAAAGTATACTTAACACTGCAAACGGGCAACCCGATAACGGTGAAGCGTTTGTTGATGATAATGGAAACACTATTTGGGATGCTGGTGAGTCATATACAGATTCAGATGGAAGCGGATCTTATACGGCGCCAAACTATCTTCTTCTTGATAATGATGATATAAAGTTTGTATATGGCCCTAGAGCTGATAATTGGTATAAGCGCTTAAACGCAAACTGGAATTTATTAGTTGACCTAGAAGCACTAATACCTTTTGCTTGGAGGTTAAAGTTTGGTGGAGCATTATTTGATTCTCATAGCTCAAACTATTCGCATTCTAGATCGTTATTTTCTTATTATAATGATGCAAGCACAATGGATGGTGCGCAAACAACCGGAAGTTTAAAGCACAGATATAGCCAGTCGGAAAGCGAGATGTCTACTTTCTACACTCGACTTTCAGGCAATATTCCAGGTGTAGATAAAATGTTTTTTAATATACAGTATAGTCGTGGTTCCATTAAAGACAATTCATATGATCCCGTTACGAAAGACGGATATGGTAAGTTTGTGTATGAAGACGGCACTTTGTCTTCAGATGAGGTTCCATATATCCAAGGTGGAAAATATTTCGATCTTAGCGGAACGCCTGAATGGGTCTATATAGATGGATCAGGAAATGAAGTGACCAGAGATTACTGGGATTATGGTGATGAAAGCATAACTTTTGATCGAATTAATTATGACACAACATGGGTTAACCCTCTATACAGAGGAGTCAACCTTTCTCCAGTTACCAAAGTGGAGCTAGCAAATTATTCAGTTGCTGGTGTGAATAGTGGATATAGCGGCATTTACAAAGCGGAAAAACTACGCGATGAAGTAAAGGCAAATCTCTTATGGCAATATGGTAAGCATGAGCTTAAAATGGGTGGAGCATATGAAAAAGGTACAATAAGAAGTTATTCGGTGTCCGGCGGTAGAGTCGCAAGATATTTTCATTTTAATAAACCGTATTCTGAAACAAGCGATCAATGGGAGTGGGATCCTGATTATAATAATGGGGCAGGCGCACTAGTTGCCGGCTCTGATGGAACTCCTGATTTTAAACAAGATCCTTCCGACACATATGATGGTACAGATTATTCTGGATATTGGGATGATTATCTTTTCCAGGCATATAAAGCCGCATATGCAGACAATGTAGGATATGATATAACTGGCGGACCAGAGAGCTCATCATTGATGCAAGATATTAACAAAGCTCGTACGCCGATTATTTTGGCTGGTTATTTTCAAGATAAGTTTGAAACAGACGATCTTATTTTAAATATTGGTCTTCGGTATGATTATATCGATCCTGCAAATAAGGCTTTCAATCCATTAACAGGCGGGAAAAACAATATTGTGATTGATAGCGAAGGGTATTTGGCAGAAACAGTTTATTATAATGATGTGAATAATAATGGTGTTGCAGATCCACGAGAGTATACATCTGCCACCGCAACAGCTGACGATTCAAATGGACTTCCTCATCAGGTGGTTGTAAGTCCTTCCAAACAAATTAGCCCTCGAATCGGGATTGGGTTTCCTATTACGGATCGCACAGCGTTTCATGCGACTTATGGAAAATATTTACAACCGGCTCGTTGGGATAACTTGTATATTAGCTGGAATCGTTTTTTATCTAATATACAGCAGGGTAATTATACTCGCTCCAACAACCCAGAGCTCCAACCAACAAAAACTACGGAATATGAAATTGGGTTTAAGCAATTGGTAACCAATGATATTAGTATTGATGTGACTATGTTTTATACGGAGAAAAAAGATTTCATTCAGATTAGGAATATAGCTGCTGTCCCAACAGGGTATGCCATGTATAGCAACGGAGACTTTTCCACTAATAAAGGGATGGCGTTTTCTTTACGAACTCGTCGCCTAGGGAATGTGAAGCTTGATGCAAACTACACCTTAAGTTATGCTGGAGGAACAGGTTCTAATGCAGATACTGGTGTTCGTATTTCTTGGTTAGGTGGAAACGATCCAACGTTTACATCTCCGTTGAGTTTTGATCAACGCCATACAGCAAGCTTTATAGTTGACTATAGAACCGGCAATAAAGGTCTTCTGAAATTATTTGGTGCAAACATGTTGTTCAGATATGGAAGCGGCATGAAGTATACACCTTCAAAACCAAGAACAGCAGTGTTTGGCGGACAGTTATCAGATCAACCTGTTGCGGCTCTTAACTCTGGCGTGATGCCAGCCACGTTTAATGCCGATTTACGTTTAGATAAAACATTTATGGTAAACAATGTTGCGGTTGGGGTGTTCTGTGTGATTAATAATGTATTTAATAATCAGTTGGTAACAGATGTATATAATTATTCTGGATTACCTGATAATGATGGGTATCTTACCACGCAAGCTGGGCAAAATTGGATTAATGATTATTCTATAGGTAGTGGAGCGTTTGGTGAACAGCTTTATAGTTCTCGCATTGCCTATCCAACCAATTATGCAAGTGCCCGACAGGTTCAAGTTGGTGTGCGGGTTGATTTCTAAGAAAAAATTAGGATAGATAATTCCAAATAAAGGAGAGATTTTAATAATGAAATACTATCAACAATTACTTATCGCAATAATAGCAGTAGCTGTGTTATGGTCTGCAGAACCTACGGGAAGAGAAATTCACACTTCTTCTCATGATCATCAGGCAAGATCAATGGCGGCTTCCGCAGTGGAACATGTGGTTTGGGATGGAAACCAAATAAGCACGATTCACGGAAATCATGGAGATGTAGTTAGTTATCATATAAGTGGAAACTCTGGATTAGAGTGGCCAAAAGGGAGCGGAAAACTTGCTGTTTTTCAATCTGGTATATGGCTTGCTAGCGGTCGCAGTAAGGCCCCTGGTGCAGATTGGGTTGATGAGATCCGTACAGCAGCAGCAGAGTACACAGTAGAGTTTGTTCCAGGATCAATTGGCTCATCAGATGCGAATTCTGGTCATATATATCAGATTCATAAGAAAGAGGTGGCGGCATTTTTAGAAAATGATTGGGCTACGTTTCAGGCAATGTCTTTGGAGCTTCCAATAACTGCCGTTGAAGGTTCAAGCGCCTTTACCGAGCTTGTTTCTAAATCATTACCAACCGATGATTTTTCAAACTGGCCTGTTCATGATGGCGCCCCATGGCAAGACGCCAATGGAGATGGAGTTTATAATCCTGCAGATGGGGATTATCCCGATATTTTAGGTGATGTGTTTCATTGGTACGTTATGAATGATGGAAACGCTGCAACACACACTCCGCTTTGGGGAACAAGCCCTATGAATGTTGATGTACAAACTTCTGTCTTTGGATTTGATCAAGCAGGCCCAATGGGAAATATTCTTTTTGTTCGTTGGGTAATGATCAATAAAGGGTCAGATGAATTAGATAGTGTTTTTGTTTCCATGTGGCATGATGATGACGTGGGTGACGCTACAGATGATCTCGTTGGTTGTGATATAGCTTCGAGCGTTGGTTATACATACAATGATGCAGATGGTGATAATACATATGGAGTAGAGGCTCCAGCGGCTGGCGCAGATTTTTTCCAAGGGCCATTGGTAGAGTCTTTAGGCGATTCAGCAACAATTTTTACTTGGTCAAAAGAAAATGGGTATCATTTAAGAACTTTTCATAACATGAAAAAATTGGGGATGACTTCATTTGTTAAATACATCAATGGTAACCCTATTTATGCTGACCCAGATAACGCAATTGAAACTTATAATTATATGAATGGACTAGTGGGAACCACTGGAGAGCCATTTGTAAACCCAGTAACAGGTGAAGAGTCCGTGTTTGTTCATGATGGAGATCCTACTACGGGGTCAGGCTGGATTGATGATGTGCCTGGAGATAGAAGATATTTGATGACATCAGGTCCATTTTATTTTGCACCTGGGGACACACAGGAGGTAGTGGGTGCATTAATTATGGCTGCAGGGTCCAATTGGGCGAAATCAATTACGAAGATGTTATATTTTGATAATTTTGCACAGGGAGCATTTGATGCAAATTTTAATGTGTGTTCACCTCCTTCCCCATCTGTTGAGGTTGCACAGCTTGATCGTAAGGTTGTGCTTTCTTTTGAAGAAGGAACAGATGTAATTGAAGGTTATGAATGCGGAGCTTATGGGTTTCAAGGGTACAATGTATACCAAGGGGCATCCCTAAATGGCCCATGGGAGCGAATCGCCACCTATGACATAGTAGATGGTACAAAAATAATTCTTGATCTTGAGTTAGATGAAAACACTGGAGAGCTATTAGAACTACCTTCTCAATTTGGATCTGATTCGGGTCTAAGACATTTTGTGGAAGTCACATATGATAAGCTAGGAAGTCGCGATTTAATCAACAATAGAAAGTATTATTTTGCTGTTACAGCTTATGCGTATGATCCTATTGCTGCAAAACGAGTTATTGAAAGTCCGATTAATGCAATTATTGCTGTTCCTGGTAGCCCTGGAGTAGGGGCATCATTAGCAAATACAGCTAATGACACCTTATTAGTAGCACACGCATCGGGGAGTTCAGATGCGTCATTTGATGCAATAGTTGTAGATCCATATTTATTAACAGGAGAATCTTACACGGTGTCTTTTGATGTGGTCGACTCTAGTACATATTGGTTTCTCAAAAACGCTGCAGGCGACGTGTTGGGAACCGATGTGTTGTTTCCAGCTTCTGAAGATTATTATTCTTCTTTAGCCTTTGATAAGGCCCCATTATATTCTATTTCAAACAGTATTACAGATGGATTTATTGTTAGCGCAAGAGACGCAACGTTTGACCCTCCTACTTCTGCATTAAATGCATATACAACGGAGGACGCTAATGATTCAACATCTATTGTCTATGGAGGTATTTCTCCTGCGGGCGATGGAACATGGGCAGGATTTGTGGAAAACACGCCATTAGATCCACAGCCAGCTGGACGTCCAGGAGGAGAATCTCTACAGCTAGACATTGAATTTAGATTTACTGACGGCGGTTCTGTAGCCACTTATTTTAATGCAAGTGTAAGTGTTATCGATACAATTCTACTTCCTTTTGAAGTATGGTCAGTTGAAGAAGATAGACAACTTAATGCTGCGATATATATGGCGGCTGGTTCAAAGCCTGTTCACGAAGCAGATGCAGATAATCCTGGAAGTTACAAATTCAATAAAAACTTTTTTGTTATACCAATTTATGAAAACTACGATGGGCTTGGGATGTCCGATTATTATTCCAATACCAATATGGGCTGGATGATAAAGTTTGATAAGAGCTCAACTTCATTTGAATCTGGGAATATATTCCTTGTTGAATTTGTAAACCCACTATTTCCTGGAGTTGATACGTACACTATAGATGCTGCGGGTGCTTCAACAACTAGCGGGGATGCGTTGGAATCACAAGTTGAGTCAGTTAACGTGTTTCCTAACCCATATTTTGGACAGAACCCTGAAGAACGCGATCAGTTAAATCGATTTATGTACTTTACTAATCTTGGTGTTGGTAAAACAACAATTCGGATATTTACTATTTCTGGTGATCAAATTAGAGTCATGGAAAAGTCGATAAACTCTGAAAATAGCGCTGATAGACGTCTTCAGTGGGATTTAAGAAATTCCTTCAATATTCCTGTTGCTAGCGGAATGTATGTTGCCCATCTTTCTATTGAAGACGCCAATGGCAACTCAATTGGAGAAAAAGTTATGAAATTAGCCGTATTCATGCCTGAAGAACGGCTTGATGTTTATTAATCTTGTTGGAGATAAAAATGATAAGACAAAAAAATATACAGATTGTTTTAGCGATTGCTTTACTGTTTAGTTTTGTAGTAAATATTGTTGAAGCAGGTAGTAAAAAGAGAAGAGGTACTGCAGGCGCGCAAGAGCTTTTAATACCTACGGGATCCCGTGGTACAGCTATGGCTGGGGCATATGTTGCGGGCATATCTGGCTTAGAAGCCGTTGAGTGGAATATGGCTGGTTTGGCTGGTATGAATAAAAGTGGTCAAGCATTGTCTTCTTATTCAAGCTGGATAGCAGATATTGGTGTTACTTCAGCAGCAATCGCGTACAAATTTGGCGGAAATAATGTGTTTGGCGTTTCATTAAAATCTCTAGATTTTGGTGATATTCCTGTAACAACGGCAATATTGCCAGATGGGACAGGAGAGATGTATTCCCCAAGTTATTTAACATTTGGTTTTCTGTATTCAAGAAAAATGACAGACCGAATATTTTTTGGTACAACGATGAAGCTTATTAGTGAATCAATCATGAGAGAAAACGCTCGAGGTTTTGCTTTAGATGCTGGTGTTCAATATAAATCAGAAACTGGTTTTAGCTTAGGGGCATCAATGAGAAACTTAGGGTTGAATATGCTTTTTAATGGACCAGATTTAGAGGAATTCCATACCCCGGATGATACGGAACCAGGAACAAACACGGAGCCGCGGAGAATACATCTACAGGAGTTTGAACTGCCAACGACATTGGAGCTTGGTGTGTCCTATAATGTAACACTAGGGCCAGCATCTGGAGTTGTTGCTGCATCATTTTTAAACAATAATTTTTCTTTTGATGAGTATCGTTTTGGAGCAGAATTTCTCTTTGCAGAAATGCTATCAATAAGGGGTGGATTAAATATGGGTTATGATCCCGAGCCATTTGGTGCGGATGGTATTGAAAATACCTCTGATGACGCTGAGGATGATGAGGGACTTGAATCAAACACCGAAGAATTTATTTGGGGGCCAACCTTTGGAGTTGGGTTGGATTTATCAAAATTAACAGGTTTAGGACTTACGGTAGACTATGCCTACCGTACAGCAAAATTTTTCGATGGAGTTAGTTGGCTTACGTTAACGGTTGCCTTCTAAAAGTTTCGAAAAAACGTAAAGACGCAACGGTTATATATTTTTACCCGTTGTAGTCTTTCTTGCAAGAAAGAGAAAAGTAAGGAGTAAATATGAGTAACAAGTTAATATCAGTTGGCATGATGCTCGTTTTCATGTGGCCTTTGGCTGCTAATGACCTTCCTGCGTATAAAGCAGAAGTTCATCAGTCAAATGGTCCTACAAAAATCTTTCGTGAAATCGAAGGAGTAGGAACAGGTCTACATGTTATCGGGTCAAATGTCGACTACGATGCTGTTCTCACTGAAAATAATGCTATGTCTGCACAATCCTATTATGGGGTTGGTCGCGGAACTGCAGATACATTACAATATGTTCCTGCAGATGGCGGCTGGAATGGGCAGTTTATTCAAAGCCCTGGTGATGGTATGTTGGTTATGTATCAAATGCCTGCCGATGGTATTATTAAAGGTGTGAATCTCCCTGTATATGAATGGGGAACTGGTGATCAGCAAATGATGATATCTTTGCATGCCGTAACATATCCAATGACTTCAGATGGCGCTTCATATCCAATGAGCGCTGTTGATGCTGGTGGTTGGATCGGCGGTTATGACATGGATGCAACCGGTGCAATGACAATATCAGGAACAACGTATACAGTAGGTGGCACTGCATCAGTTTGTCAAGATGAAGGTGCTGTGGTTGCTGGAGCAACGGATCCATTAGGATCTGAGCTTAGTACAGGTCCTACTGGCGTACCACAACAAGGCCTAATTTGGCCAGATGGTTTTTCAGCAGCGGTTTTAACCCCTGATGCAAACCCTGCTGGCGCAGATAACTGGTTTGCTACAGTTGATTATGGTACTGAGCCAACAGTTTCAGCTGGTGATTGGGTTGGAATCCTGTTTGCATATACTGGAGCAGGCGATGG
>Ga0206684_1000430_pt1 | contig 16645 bp, 11 predicted proteins | sample M210012015metaG_FD_155467 | JGI IMG/M metagenome (GOLD analysis project Ga0206684, IMG submission 155467) | Ammonia-oxidizing marine archaeal communities from Monterey Bay, California, United States - M2 100m 12015 | ecosystem: Environmental > Aquatic > Marine > Intertidal zone | place: USA...
AGAAGTATTTACCCTTCCCAACACAAAAAAGAAAGGGTATATATTCAAATGACGGGATTAAATTATGACGATTTTGGAGCATATTTATATGTGTCGGAAGATTATGGAGCGCATTGGAAATCGATAGCCAATAATTTACCTAACCACCCTATAAATACAATTTTTGAAGATCCAGATTTTGAAAACATATTATATGCTGGTACTTATCGAGGCGTGTATGTTTCGACCAACAGAGGTGAAAATTGGTCTTATTTTGGAGTAGCATTACCTGATATTAGTATCGCAGATATAGCTATTGAAACAAAATCAAAAGACATGATTATTGCAACTCATGGGCGCGGTATTTATAAAACAAATCTTAAGCCATTTTATCATCAGATTACAACAAAGGAAACATTAAATTATCTTTATGAAGTTGAATCAGCAAAATATCCAGATTTAAGAGACACACACAAAGATGTAGATGAAAAATCAGTACAAAAGCTTCCAATTACCTTTTGGTTAAATAAGACAGAAAACATTATTTTAAGAATAACAAATACAGCGGATTCACTTATTTGGACGAAGGCAATAAAGGGCAGAAAGGGACTTAATCAATATAGATGGGATCTTATTATAAGGGAAGAAATCAGTAACTTGCCTTATTATATTCATTATAAAAAATATTTAGATAAAGGAGAGTACAATTTACTACTTGAAAGTTCTGAAGGAATTTTAAAAAAGAAACTTTCAGTGATTGAGTAATAATAGCAGTGTCTTTAATTTAAAAGCATAGATGATGGAAAAAAGACCGGGAATTTTTAATGATGTCATTGGGCCAATCATGCGAGGACCATCAAGCTCGCATACAGCTGCGTCATGGCGTGCTGCTAAAATTTGTATGGACATTTTAAATGAACCTCTTAAAAAAGCAATTATTGACTTTGACAAGGATGGTGCGTGGGCGTCTAACTATAAAGGACAAGGAACACCTCTTGGAATAGAGGGAGGGTTATTAGGTTTAGAAATGACTGATGACCGAATGAAAAACACCGAACTAGTTGCCAATGAGCGGGGTATTTCAATACATTATGAAATAAATTCATTTAAAACAAATCATGTAAACACGTTTCGCTTATTGCTGGAAGGGATTAACGGGAAAAACATTCAAGTAGTGGCTATATCAATAGGTGGAGGATCCTTCGAAATTCAAGATATTGATGGTTTTGAAGTTAAAATTTGCGGAGATTTTTATGAGGTATATCTTTTTAATAGTTCAAAAGAAACGGCTTTAGAAGAGCTTAAATCTATGTTCCCACAAAGTAACTCTATTGTGGAATCATTTAACAGCGATAGACGACTGATAAACATGAAGTTCTCAAAAGAAGTTTCTGACGAAACAATTGAAAAATTGAAACGCACAGTGAGCTTTGATGAATTGATTATTACAAAACCTGTATTGCCAATTGTTGCAGGTAACGAGTCGGAATTACCATTTACTTCGGTGGCATCACTTTTAGAATTTGCGGAAAAAGAAAATCTCGATTTGGGAGCACTGGGGTTAATTTATGAACAATGCCAGAGTGGATTAGAAGATTCTGCTGTCATCGATAGAATGAAGAATCTTGTTAGCATTATAGAGAATAGTATTAAAACAGGCCTAGCAGGAACGACCTATGAAGATCGAATTTTGCCGCAACAATCCCATTTAATCGATAATGCAAAAAAGCGCAATAAAATTTTACAAAATTCTATTATTAATCAAATTATAGCAAATGTGTCGGCAATTATGGAATCGAAAAGTGCTATGGAAGTTGTTGTTGCAAATCCGACAGCTGGTTCTTGTGGTGTTGTAGGGGGAGTATTGAGGGCAGTAGCAGACGATATAAATGCAACTCATGAAGAATTGATTAAAGCGTATTTTGCTACGGGAATTATTGGAGCATATTTTGCAATGGGCCCAGGGTTCTCTGCTGAGGAACATGGATGTCAAGTTGAATGTGGAGCGTCAGCAGGCATGGCCGCCGCCGGAATAGTTCAATTATTTGGAGGAACAGCTAGACAGGGTGTTGATGCAGCCTCTATGGCAATTCAAAATATGATTGGATTAGTTTGTGATCCTATAGCAGATCGTGTTGAAGCACCTTGCTTAGGGAAAAATGTAAGTGCAGCTGTAAACGCGCTTTCATCAGCAACAATGTCTTGTGCTGGATATAACGCTCTTATTCCTCTAAATGAAGTTCTCAAAACAGTTTCTTCAGTTAGTAGCCAAATGCCTTCTTGTGTTAAATGTACGGGCAAGGGCGGACTTGCAACTACAAAAACTGCTTGTGCTATAAAAGAAAAATTAGCGCTAAAAAGCACTATAGCTACTGCCTAAATCAAATATAGACTTATGAATTAATTTTATTAGAATCCTACAAATGATGACAACAGCTATTTGGATTACTCTTATTATATTATCAATATTTTTTATATATGTTCTAAGTAAAGATGTTATTAAGCATCAAAAAGTTTTGGAAAATGTTAGTGTTGTAAAAACAGCTTTAATAGGATTTGTTGTTAATTTTTTTGATGTTCTTGGTATTGGGGCTTTTGCCCCACAAACAGCATTGTTAAAATTTACAAAACAAACAGAAGACAGGGTTTTGCCTGGAACATTGAATGTATCGAATACAATTCCAGTTTTAATTCAAGCCTTGATTTTTATTCAAATTGTTGAAGTTGAGGCTATTACTCTAATATCTATGTTGCTATCAGCAGCAGCAGGGGCTATTCTTGGCGCCGGGATAGTTGCAAAGCTTCCTGTAAGGAAAATTCAGTTAACCATGGGATTTGCCCTACTAGTTACGGCTTTTTTTATGCTATCTGGACAAATGAGCTGGATACAAGGCGGAGGAGAAGCTATTGGCTTAACTGGAGGGAAATTAGCCTTAGCAATTGGAGCAAACTTTATTCTTGGGGCTTTTATGACTGTAGGAATTGGCTTGTATGCTCCTTGCATGGCTTTAGTTTATGCTTTAGGAATGTCCCCACTGGTCGCATTTCCAATCATGATGGGCTCCTGTGCTTTTTTAATGCCACCAGCCTCTGCAAAATTCATTAAAGAAGGGGCTTATAATAGAAAAGCTTCTGTATCTATGGCAATTCCAGGAATTATTGCTGTTTTAATTGCCGCATTTCTTGTAAAATCATTGCCACTTAATACACTTAGATGGGTGGTAATTGTGGTTATAATTTACACTTCTTTAGTAATGTTTAAATCAGCCTTAAATAACAGGAATTGAATAGGGGTTCACGGTTGTTAGCCATAAATTAAAATTTATTCTTAAATTGTTGTCAATCTTGGGCTTACCAAGAAAGGACCAAAATTAACCAATCAAATTTTGCATTATGATACTTAAAAGGGCATCATTTTTCACTGCATGTTTATTATTTGTAACACAGTTAACAAGTTTTGCACAGGAAAAACATTATTATCAAACTGACTTTTCAATTGTTGATTTTCAAGAAAGGAGATCACAAATATTTGAAGCTATAGGAAATAATTCTATTGCCTTGATTCAGGGCGCTGCAAGTATAACAGGTTTTAAGGTGTTTCGACAGACTAATACATTTTACTATTTGTGTGGACTAGAATCAGAACATGCCTATTTATTACTCAACGGAAAAACCAAAACAAGTACTATTTATTTACCAAATAGAGATAAAGCAAGGGAAAGCAGTCAAGGTAAAATACTATCTGCTGAAGATGCTGATTTGATTAAGAAGCTTACTGGAGTTGAGCGTGTTCGGGGATATGGGTCTTTAGCAAATGATTTGGTAGGTACTGGGCTGATAAACAGAGGAGCCCCATACTTATATACTCCTCTGAGCCCTGCAGAAATAGGAAACGATAGTCGAGACGAAATTTTACATGGACAAGCTAGAGCAGCTTCTGATCCATGGGACTCGCAGTCCACAAGAGAGGCTAGATTCAAAAAATTGATAATTGAACGATTTCCACAATTTGAAATTCGAGATCTCTCACCAATTTTAGACGCTATGCGATTGATAAAAAGTCCAAAAGAAATTGAAATAATTCGTAATGCAACTGAAATAGCTGGTTTGGCAATTATGGAAGCCATGAGGTCTACTAGCCCTGGAGTTTATGAATACCAACTGGATGCAGCTGCAAAGTATATTTTCTATCTGCATGGCGCACAAGGAGATGGCTACCCTTCCATTATTGGAGGAGGCACAAATGCTTATATGGGGCACTATTTCCATAAAAGAGATGTATTGAAGGACGGAGATTTAGTACTTATGGATTATGCACCAGACTACCATTATTATACAAGCGATGTGACGAGAATCTGGCCTGTAAACGGAAAATTTAATAAAAAACAGGCAGCACTTTATGAATTTATTGTAGCGTATAGAGACGCTTTATTTCGTTATATCAAACCGGGGATTACTTCAAATGAAGTGCTTAATAAGGCTGCTGTAGATATGCAAGAATACTTAATTGGGAAATCTTTTGTGAACCCAGCACATTTAAAAGCTGTACAAAATGGACTCACATTTCGAGGACATTTTCAACATCCAGTGGGCATGGCAGTACATGATGTGGGAAGAGTTCATGGCGTTACATTACGAGAAGGCATGGTCTTTACAATCGATCCAATGATATGGATTCCAGAGGAAAGACACTATATTCGTATAGAAGATGTTGCTGTTGTAACAAAAACTGGAGTTGAAAACCTGAGTGATTTTGTGCCATCAAAAATAGAAGATGTAGAACGAACCATTAAAGAAATAGGGCTGACCGAATTTCGTCCGGTAAAATCCTTGCCCCTTAAAGATTAATTTGTAATTATACTTTTCACAATCTAAATATTATGAGAACATTAAAAAATAGAATACTAGTACTGATTTGTTTATTAATGGCTACAAGCAATTACGCCAAAGTATTTGCCTTTACAGACAATTATCCTAAAAACCCAAAGATTGATGCCATTAACTATGCGTTTAAAATTGAACTATCTGATGAAACTGATGAGATTGTCTGTGATGTAACTATTGATGTTCGTTTTCTTGGGGCTGGAGTTAAAAATTTAAGACTGGATTTAGTAAATGCTTCTGAGGAACTTAACAACAAGGGCATGGTTGTAAGTCATGTTTCATCGGATGGAAAAGCATTGAGCTATAGTCATGAAAATGATGTTTTGAATATAAAACTTCCTTCTCCTTCTTCGCTTAATCAAAGAAGTAAATTTATTATAGTATATAAAGGAATTCCTTCTAGTGGACTTAAAATTGGCAAGAATAAGTATGGAGATCGCACTTTTTTTAGTGACAATTGGCCAAACAAAGCACGGAGCTGGCTTGCTACTATCGATCACCCTTATGATAAAGCCATGTGCGAATTTATTGTAACTGCACCAAATCATTATCAAGTAATTTCTAACGGATTAAAAGTTGAAGAAACTAATCTTTCTAATGGTAAACGACTCACGCATTGGAAACAATCTGTGCCAATTGCTTCTTGGCTATTTGTACTTGGCGCTGCTGACTTTGCTGTTCAATATGTAGACACATTTGACGGGAAATCAATTGAAACTTGGGTCTATCGTCAAGACAGAGATGATGGTTTTTATGATTTTGCTGAGCCCACAAAGAAGGTTTTAGAATTTTACAGCAATTATATTGGTCCTTTTTCGTATGAAAAATTAGCAAACATACAGTCTAATAGTGTTGGAGGAGGAATGGAAGCAGCATCTGCAATTTTCTATGGCGATAAATCGGTTACTGGAAATAGAAGTATTAGATGGAGAAATGTAGTTATTCATGAAATTGCACATCAGTGGTTTGGTAATGCTGTAACCGAATATGACTGGGATGATGTATGGTTAAGTGAGGGGTTTGCCACCTATTTTACATTACTTTTTATTGAACATGAATATGGTCGTGATGTTTTCTTGGAAGGTCTTAAATCAAGTCAAAAAATGATAAATACTTTTTATGAAAAAAATCCTGATTACCGAATTATTCATGACAATTTAAAGAACATGAAAAATGTTACTAGCCTACAGACGTATCAAAAAGGAAGCTGGATTTTGCATATGCTACGAGGGGTTGTCGGTACTGAAAACTTCTGGAAGGGGATACAAATATATTATCAGAAATACAAGGACTCCAATGCTACAACTAATGATTTTAAAAGGATAATGGAAGAAGTATCAGGTCAAAATCTCACTGTATTTTTCCAACAATGGTTATATAAGCCTGGCGCTTTAGAGCTTTCTGGAAATTGGCAATATGACAATAAGGAGCATCAAGTTTTAATTACCCTTAGCCAGTCGCAAACTGATGGCAGCTTTTTTGAAATGCCAATAGAAATTGGCATCAATTTTAAAGGTGAGCAGCATCAGCAAATTGAACGAGTTCAAATAAAGGAAAAATCAAATGTTTTTAAAATAAAAGTGGAGGCTGAACCAGAAAATATCACACTTGATCCCAATTTATGGGTGCTGATGAAGGCAGATATTAAGAAAATTCCATTATATTAAAAGAAGATGAAGTATAAAACTATAATTGAGCCTTTTAGAATAAAAATGGTAGAGTCTATTAGAATGACTACCGAAAAGGAAAGAGAAAAGTATATTAAAAAGGCTAAATACAATCTTTTTTTATTAAAAGCAGATGATGTTATTATTGATTTACTCACTGATAGTGGTACAGCAGCTATGAGCGCAAAACAATGGTCAGGGATGATGATTGGAGACGAATCTTATGCAGGAGCAAAAAGCTGGAAGAAAATGGAAGCCACCATAAAGAATTTGACAGGATATCGCTATGTATTACCAACTCATCAAGGAAGAGCTGCAGAAAGAATATTATATGGATGTATGGGTGGAAAGGGAAAAACTTTTATAAGCAACACCCATTTTGATACAACTAGAGCTAATATTGAGTTTTCCAACGCAGAAGCTATAGACTGCCCTACCAAAATTGGAAAGAAGCCTTCTGCAAAACATCCTTTCAAGGGGAACATGAATGTTTCGAGACTTATTTCAACAATTAAAGAAAGAGGCCAAGAAAATGTAGCCGGTGTAATTTTAACTGTAACCAATAACAGTGGTGGCGGTCAACCAGTAAGCATGAAAAATGCAAGAGAGGTTAGTGAGATTTGCAAAAAACATAATATTCCATTAATAATAGATGCATGCAGAATTGCAGAAAACGCATATTTTATAAAGAAAAGAGAAAAAGAATATAAAAATCATACATATAAAGAAATTGCTCAAGAAATGTTTGCCTTAGCAGATGGATGTACAATGAGCGCAAAAAAGGATGGAATTGTCAACATGGGAGGATTCCTAGCGTTGAATAACCAGAAATTAACTGAACAATGTAGGAACGAATTAATTATTACTGAAGGATTTATTACATATGGAGGTATATCAGGCAGAGACATGGAGGCCATTGCAATTGGACTAGAGGAGGTATTCGACCCTGACTATTTACAATATAGAATTGCAAGTACAACTTATTTGGGAGAAAAACTAGATCAAATGGGAATTCCAATAATGTTGCCAGTGGGAGGACATGCTGTTTATATTGATGCAAAATCTTTGTATAGTCATATCCCAGTAGATCAATACCCAGGACAATCACTTGTTTGCAATTTATATTTAAAAGGAGGAATCCGAAGCTCAGAAATAGGATCAGTAATGTTTGGGAAAAAAGGAAAAAATGGAGAACTAATTCCTGCACCAATGGAACTAGTTAGATTAGCTATTCCCAGGAGAGTTTACACACAAAGCCATATAGACTATGTTATTGAGGTCTTTGAACAAATTAAGAAAGATCAGAAAAAAGCAAGAGGAATAAAAATAGTAAAGGAGCCAAAATATTTAAGACACTTCACATCTCATTTTAAATTTATTTAACAATATTTAATTCAGATTAATTATGGAAATTCAATTTTTAGGACATGCTGCTTTATATATAAAAACTTCAACACATAATATTTTAGTAGACCCATTCATCTCTGGAAATCCTAAAGCAAGCTCAATAAATATTAAAGATTTAAGCCCCCACGTTATTTTATTAACTCATGCTCATGAAGATCATATATTAGATGTTGAGAAAATAGCAAAAGCTAATGATGCTTTAATTGTTTCAAATTTTGAGATAGTCTCACATTTTCAGAAGAAAGGATTAAAAGGTCATCCAATGAATCATGGAGGAAAATGGACTTTTGATTTTGGCGAATTAAAATACGTAAACGCTATTCATACTTCATCATTCCCTGATGGATCTTATGGCGGACAGCCTGGAGGATTTGTCCTCTCAGCAGACAGCAAGATTATTTATATTGCAGGCGACACTGCGCTTACATATGATATGAAACTAATTGCAAACGAATTTAGACTGGACTTAGCTATTTTGCCTATAGGGGATAATTTTACTATGGGAGTTGACGATGCAATTATTGCAAGTGATTTTGTAGAATGCAAGAAAGTATTAGGATATCATTTTGATACTTTTGGTTTTATTGAAATTGATAGGAATGAGGCTGTTGAAAAATTTTCTAATAATGAAAAAGAATTAATTTTACTTGAAATAGGAATGTGTATTTCCATATAATTTTAACTACTAACTTTGTATTTATGAAGCACGTATTAACTCTTTTATGCTTTTTATTTGCCACTATTTTTACTTTAGCTCAAGAAGAAATAATTGTATTAGAGACGCCTACTGGAAATATTGAGGGGACTTTACTAGTACCTTCAAAAGGAAACATTCCGCTTGTTTTAATTATTGCTGGATCCGGACCTACAGATAGAGACGGCAATAGTGATTCTTTAAAAAACAATTCCTTAAAAATGTTAGCCCAAGGGCTATATAATAATAATATAGCTTCATTTAGATTTGATAAGAGAGGGATCGCTAAAAGCGCGAAAGTCATGATTGCAGAAGAAGATTTAAGATTTGAACATTATATTAGAGATGTTCAACAATGGTATTTACTTCTTAAAAATGATTCAAGATTTAGCTCTGTTATAATCTTAGGACATAGTGAAGGATCTTTAATTGGCATGATAGCATCTCAAGATGTTATTCCAGATAAATTTATTTCACTTGCAGGCCCAGGAGTTTCAATGCAAGCAACATTAAAGAGACAGCTGGCTGATCAACCCCCCTATATTCTTTCCATGTCTTTGCCAATTATAGAGCAACTAGAAAAAGGAAAAACAGTAGACAGTATTCCTCCATTAATTAATATTCTTTTTCGTCCTAGTGTGCAACCGTATTTAATTTCAAGTTTTAAATATGATCCAGCCGTTGAGATATCAAAAGTAAAATGCCCTGTTTTAATTATTCAAGGAACAACTGATATCCAAATTCAAGTAGAGGATGCTAAAAAATTAGCTGGATCTAATTCTAATTCAGAGCTAGTCATTATAGAAGGGATGAATCATATTTTAAAGGAGGCAGATGCGAATAGATTTCTAAATCTGCGAACTTATGGAGATCCAAATCTTGAACTTAAGCAAGGCCTAATAGAAAAAATCACAAAGTTTATAGTAGAATAATTTTTCAATATTCTATATTTTTGCCTAAATAAAAACATTAAAACATGAGCAAGCATTTATCATACAGAACAAAAAATCCTGCATTAAATTCAAAGACATTTAAAGACACACTTAGTACAAAAACTTCTAGTCCAATGACCATACAGGGAACAGTTGACAAGACGGCTATTGCTCTTTCTATTTTACTGATAGCAGGATATTTTGGCTATACAGCATTTTCTCCAATTCTTATTATTACTGGTTGTCTCGGAGGATCTATTGTTGCTATGATCACAATATTTAAGCAGCACTGGGCTCCTTATACTGTGCCAATTTATTGTATTTTGGAAGGCCTTTGTTTAGGAGCAATTTCTTTTGTGTTTGAGTCTTTATATGATGGAATTGTTTTACAAGCTATATCATTAACAGTATGTATACTTTTCTCATTACTCTTTGCTTATAGAGCTAAAATAATTAAGGCCACAGAAAATTTTAAACTAGGAGTTTTTGCGGCTACTTGCGGCATTGCTCTTCTATATATTATAGATTTAGTTATGCGTTTTTTTGGTACAGGAATATCATTAATTGATGTTGATAATACTTCAATCTCTAGTATTTTATTTAGTCTATTTGTTGTTATTATAGCCTCACTTAATTTAGTTATAGACTTTGATTTTATAGAGGAAGGCTCTGAGAAAGGTGCACCAAAATACATGGAATGGTATGGAGCGTTTGGTCTTTTGGTTACATTAATTTGGCTCTATTTAGAGCTGCTAAGAATGATTGCCAAAATGAGAGGCAGATAAACTACTTAAATGTGGGTAATTCTAGTAAATTAAGATTAATTGCTAGACCAAATACTTCTCTTAATTGAACTTTTTTTATAGCATTTTCATCATATAGACATTGTATGATTAGATTGGTGGACAAATAATCGTTGATTTTCATAAATGCAGTTATTGTATAGTCTATATCAATATTCTCTGCTTGTTCTAAATAATCTGAATATAGATTAATTCGTTGTTCAAGTTGTATGTTTTCAATTACTTCAAATTTATAAAAAGCACTTATTGAAGCTCCTAATTCAAACCTAGAAATTTCACCTTTTGGGACCCCAAAATACTCCTCACCATTTTCAAGATTATCAGTAAATTTTTTGCTGGCCAATATTAGCCTCCCAGTTATAGGGGCCATATTAACCCATAAGGAATTATTTTCTTTCCAATACACTCCTACACCAATTTGCAGATATGCTGGTGACAAAAATCTTGTGGTTTCTTCTTTTATTTCAACATCTTCAGAGGGATTAGAATATTTGAACCCTTTTGCAAATTGTGTTTTAAAATTTAAAAAACTTGAGAAACTAAATTTTTCTATAAATTTTTTACCAATTAGTGAATTAATCTCAATTCTATCATCTATTTTTTTAAAATACTTGCTATCACTGTTTTTATTTATACCAAACGATCCTATTATTTTTGTGTCCCAGGACCAACCATTTTTATAGTAATTAATATTGTAGTCAACAGACAATGTTGCTGCAATACTATTTTCACCTCCTGACACCCAATTACTAAAGGCTGTTTGATTTACAATAAGGCTTGTTAATCCAGATTTTTTCCAGCCCTCTACTTTTGTTGAATCTACTTCTTTTTCCTGACCCTGAAATCCAATTGCAAATAATATGCAAATTATCAAGAACACTCCTCTTTTTTTCATAGTGTTTTATTCAATTATAATTTATTTAAATTTATTTATTGATGCAATAAATGATTTTGGTGTTTCCCAATTTTCTAACGTTATTTCATCAAGATTATTTCCAATTAATTTTAATTTATTTATTAATATTTCTACTAAATCTATTATTCTAAATTCCCTGCTAATATAATCTTCTATATTTCTCATTTTATCTCTAGCTTCACTTAATTTTGTAATATCCATTTGTATTAACTCTTTTTGTGTTACACTTCCTGTTAAGATATTTCTTGTTTGATTTGTCATTTCTTGATCTTCTAAAATTATATTAAATGAATCTCTTGCTGAGGTGAATGAATAATTAAGAATAGATTTTATCATTTTTTGATAAAAATTCCATAAGTTTTTATAAATATTGTTATTGATGTCAATATCAATGGCAAAAACATGAAAAGGATCATTATATGGTGCAAGAATATCTGAGTACTTACGATAATGTGTTATATAAAAAGTGGTTTTCAGTATTTTTATTAATTTTTTAATTACATGATTTATTCTTACATACTTATATTTCGTGCTTTTCTTTGATTTTTTAAATTTTATATAGTCAGATCCATTTTCAAATAATTCACTAATTAAAATTTCATCAGGACTATTTTTTTCTATTTTATTATAATTCATTATATCTGCCGGATACATGCCTTTACATGATAACATCATTAGAAAGAGTGCAACTGATTGAGCCTGATGAATATTCGTAATTTTTGTTATCCCCTCCTCTATTTCTTTATATGTTATAATTTCCCGTGGATTTGAAGGAATTTCCTCAACAACACTCTCCGGAATATTAAATCTTTCACTAATATGGCCGTCCTTATAGGCGCTATTCATAATTACCTTCATTTTTTTTACATATGAGTTTATAGAGCTTTGTTTAAGATCATTTTTTATTGCATTGATTTTAAAGGTTAAAATGGATTGCTCATCTAATAATTCTTCAAACTGGATCCTGCTTGAGAGGTTTAGATGTTTTTTGAAGACCTTTACCACGTTTATGTAATCTCCATGAGTAATTTTATTCTTAGTATCTCCAAATTCGTTTATTACGTATTCATCAAGAGAATATAGCTCTATACCTGATTTTAAGAAGTTTTCTAGCTCATCTTTACTCCATTTTTCTTCTGTATAATTAATAAGGGCAAGATCTCTCTTTTGTTCAAGTTTTTTCAGGGCTATGTTGAGGCTAACATATTTTGGATCAATTCTACTGATTTGATTAGCCTCTGGATTATAATGCTCAGAGGAGACATATACGTTGGTATTTATCCTTTTTCGATAATTAGCGCTAAAACAATCAAATAAAATAGCAGATTTTCCCTGTTTTGTAGTATAGGAAGATTTTTTTAAGTAAATGTTCATATTTATACAATAAGTAATACAGTATAATTTGCAATTAGTGATATAATTAACTATATTAATATCAGTCACTTACAAATATACATAATATTTTATTATAAGGATCTTGAACTTTATTCAAGCATTTTTTATTAATAATTCACACAAATATTATGAAAAAATTATTATTTACACTCGTTTTACTTTTCTTTAAATGAGCTGTCTATATCTAGAATTTCTGCAATTAGCCTTTCTAGGTCTTTTTTATAATCTGCTAGTTTTTCAGGAGTTACTAGGTTAGATTTATCTAAAAACTTGGTTTTTAATGCCCCACCATTTAGGTTTCTAAAGGATATAATTCCATTTTCTACTGGAAAATTATATTTTTTCTCTTTTTCAATTGCTAATGAATAAAATAATAACTGAAAAATATTTGAATACTTTTTATCTTCAAATATCATATTGTACTCCTTAATGTTTAGATCAGTTTGTTTTATTTGACCTCCAGTTTTATAGTCTATAACTCTAGTTATTCCATTAACACTGTCTATTCTGTCAATCTTCCCTCTAATTTTAATATTTTTTAATTTAGGAGTTAGGTTAATTGTGGTTTCAAATTTAGTTTCTATCCCTAGTATCTTTATAACATCTCCTTTATTAATATCTTTTAGTTCTTTTTTTAGAAAATTCTCAATATATCTTTTTGCTGTTTCGACTATTATTAGATTCTTCCCCTTAGTTAGATTTCCTATGCTGAATTTTTTTTGAAAATATTTATCAACTAAATCATCCTTTTCCTTCTGCATTTGTTTTATATGCTTTTGGTTTAATTTCTTATTTTCTAGGGGTTTATACAGATCTTCTAATGTATTATGAATTACTGAGCCAAGGGTATTATAGGCTATTGTTTCCTCCATTTGATTTTCATCAGGAATTTCTAGGATTGTTTGATAATAAAAGGATATAGGATTTCTTATGTAGTTAATGAGCATTGATGCTGTAAATCCTTTTGTCTTTATTTCTTTTAGTTTTTTTAAAATTTTTGAATTTTTATTAATCTCTATCAACTTCTTTTTTATTATTGGGGTTTTTGGCACCAGAATTTTATGATTTACTTTATGAATATTTTCAATTTCTAGTTGCCTAATAAATCTGCTCATCTCACCGCCATTTATTACATCTGGCTCTGTATTATAGAGGAGATGTATATTTTTAGCTCTTTGCAATAATCTATAAAAATGATAACTATATATTGTGTCTTTATCTTTATATATGGGTAGATTGTGTTGAATTCTTACATCAAATGGTATAAATGTGCTGCTCTTATTTCCTGCGGGAAGAATTCCTTCATTTAGGGATGAGATAATTACTGTTTCAAAATCCAAAACTCTTGATTCTAGGATTCCCATTACTTGCAACCCCTTAAGCGGTTCTCCACTAAACGGAACTTTTTCATTTTTTATTATTTCTCTATATAAACTATGCAATGTTTTAATAGAGTTTATATGTTCGTAATTGCTTTGTAATAATTTTAATTTGTTAAATAATTTATTAAAATGATATAAGTATTCGAATGTTATCTGCTTCTTGTCTATACTATTATCAAAATAATCTTTTATTCTATAGATTACTTTAATGCAATTATCAATTGCATTACTTGTATTATCCCAATTGCTGAGAAGAAGTTCTAGTATTTCTCTGTTTGAATTATTAATTTTTATTAGTGTTTTTAGATTTGGATATACTATGTTATTTGTATGTATAATTTTACAAATATCACCTTCACTAGTATTTAATAGAGGAGTTATTAGCTCGTGTGATAATATTGAAATCACATTTTTATAATAGAATGATTTTTTATTCTCCGAATGTAATTTTAATAAATTATCAAATAATGATGCAGTAGAGGATAACTTAATTGGCAGACCCATAGTTATGTTGAGATCTTCTGTTTTATTAGGTATAGAGTTTAATAAAGGTGTTAACAGTTTCTCATCTCCTAGTACTATTGCTGTATTATTAAGGCTTTTATTTTCTAGTTTTTCTATAATCTCACCAATGTATTTTGCTTGCCCTATATTTTTTGCTGTGCCAATTACTGAAATATTCTTTTTTGTAGAATAATTATTCGAGATTATATCAATTTTATTACTATTATAATATGGCCATGTAGTTATGTATTGATTTATATAGTACCCTGAAGAGTTATATTCTGAATTGATATTCATTTCATCGATATCCCAGAAAATTTTTGCCATTTCTGACTGAAGTAATTCTTGAATTATTATTGATTCTGATTTATACAGCGCATTAAATCCTAAAAAAACATGGAGCTTCTTGTTATTAGAGCTTATATAGCTTTCTAAATTATTTATTGCTTCTTTATAAATTAACCCCTGATATCCCTTGGATTTATTCAATAGTTGACTTGATAACTGGCTATAATAAACCTTTATATCTTTGAAGAATGATATATAGTTTTTTACTATTGAGGTTTTATCTTCACCCAGTGACCAGTGATCTATGTCATTTATAGCTTGCAGATAATTAAATACTGCATCAGAATCAGCTAATTCCCTATCAATATCATCAAAATCGTTTAAAAGTATATTTGCCCATTTTATAAAATCTTCAAAATCATTTTGCTCTTGCTTTTTTGTGTTTAGCTTATAAACAGAATAAAATTCGAATAGAAGTTCGGTATTAGATATTTTGGAAAGTCCAGAGAGTGATGTTATAAAGTCATCAATGGGCAGAATATCTGGACTAAAAATATTCTTTTCAATTGTATAAGAGAGAGCTTCTTTTAAAAATAATCCAGCTCTTTTATTTGGAAGGATAAAGATGCAATCTGATAGATTTACTTTATTTTTCTTTAATTCTGAAAGTACAATTTTTAGAAAACTCTGCATTGTATAAAAATAAAAAACGCCTCGCATTTAGCGAAGCGTTTTCTATTTTATTAGCGTTTTCTATTTACTTATTTCACGAAAACAATTTCAACTCTTCTATTATTTGCTCTACCTGCTGAATTTATATTTGTATCAATAGGCATAGATTCTCCTAATCCAGAAGCACTTAGCCTAGATGAAGAAACATTTCTTGAGCTTAAATAATCAACTACAGCATTTGCTCTTCTTTCAGACAATCCTTGATTAAATCCTTTAGTACCTACACTGTCTGTATGACCTTGAACACTAAAGCTTGATTTAGGATATTGAAGAATTATTGCTATGATATCATTAAGTACCGGAGGTGTTCCCTCAGTAAATTTAACAGAACCAAATGCAAATTGAATTCCTCTAGATAATTCTGTAATTTTAGCCATATCTTCTTCAGATGGGCCTTCTGGACAGCCATTGTTTGCAACTGTTCCAGGAGTATCAGGACATTCATCGTCCTTATCAAAAACAGAATCTCCATCACTATCTGGCCATGGACAACCACGGTTTGCTCTTGGACCAGCCACTTTAGGACATTGATCTCTACTATCTACAATGCCATCTCCATCAGTATCAGGACATCCGCCTAATTCCATTTTACCAGCTACTTTAGGACACCTGTCTTTATTGTCTGTCAGTCCATCACCATCAGTGTCTGGACATCCATTATGTTCTGCAGGACCTGCAACTAGAGGACAATCATCTTCACTGTCTTGGATTCCATCACCATCGGTATCAGGACATCCATTAAATTCTGCTAAACCAGGAATTGTTGGACAATCATCATGTTTATCATAAATTCCATCACCATCTGTGTCACTACCTCCAAATTTAACAGAGACTCCAGCAGACCATCTCATAGAGCCACCTTCGTCTAATCTTTGATTAAGTAATCCAGCAGACAGTATTTTAGCTTTATCACCATCATAATTTTGCTTGTAATCGGTTTGAAAAGTAAGACCCCATTTTTCATTCATCCAGTAGTTAATACCTAGACTAAGATTTCCAGTCATCCAATTTTCACCTGCCATCCAAGTCCATCCTGGACCGATTCCAACAAATGGCTCCCAG
>Ga0206684_1000448_pt1 | contig 16399 bp, 16 predicted proteins | sample M210012015metaG_FD_155467 | JGI IMG/M metagenome (GOLD analysis project Ga0206684, IMG submission 155467) | Ammonia-oxidizing marine archaeal communities from Monterey Bay, California, United States - M2 100m 12015 | ecosystem: Environmental > Aquatic > Marine > Intertidal zone | place: USA...
AACAAATAATGATTTAGCAAATCAAATAGATTATTTAAAAGATGAAAATGTTAGAAATGATTTGGGTAAAAAATTAAAAAATGAAATTTTAAAAAATTATAATGCAAATATAGAAATTAAAAAAGTGATTAAACTTTATAATGAATTGATGTAATTTCTAATTTTTATGATATACTAAAATATACTAAAAATAATGAATTATAATAATAAAATGAATTTAGAAATATTTGATATTAATTTACATGAAAAAAAAATTTATTCTCAAAATGGTGAAGATGGAATTTTAGAATTTATTTTTTCTAAAATTGGAACTACTAACAAATTTTCTGTTGAATTTGGAGTAGGTAATGGATTTGAATGTAATACAGTTTATCTTTTAGAAAAAAAAGGTTGGACTGGTTTAATGATGGATTATGGTGCAGATCAAGAAATTCAATGGAAAGGAGTTTTGAAAAAAGTTTGGTCAAATAGAAATGAGGGATTTGGTGAAAATATAAAAAAATATACTAAATTTTCAAAAAAAATAATTAAACGTAAAGAACGTTCAATGCATCTAAAACTAGATATTAAAAATGAAAGAATTACTGCTGAAAATATTCAAAATTTATTTCAAAAATATCTAGTTCCTGAAAATTTTGATTTACTATCTATAGATATTGATTATAATGATTTTTGGGTATGGAAAGCAATTACTAAATTTCATCCACGTGTATTAGTAATAGAATTCAATTCATCTATACTTCCTAACGAAAGTAAAGTTGTTCCTTATGATGCCGATGCTCAATGGGATGGTACTAATTATTTTGGAGCAAGTTTATTGGCATTAAAAAATTTAGGACTAGAAAAAAATTATACATTATTAGGTTGTGACAATAACGGAGTAAATGCTTTTTTTTGTCAAAGCGAACTTGTTAAAAATTTTAAAATTAATGATATTGAAAATTTGTACAGATCTCCAAAATATGGCGAAAAAATTAATGGTGTGCATATAGGTCATCCTCCAAGTATTAAAAAAATGATTGAGTTCTAATTTTAATTAATTACTCTATAAAAATAATAAATTATTAAATAATCTATTTTTTTAATTTTTGATTTAAATTAAATTTTTCAAAATTTATTTTAAATATTTTTATTTCAAACTTATAATCCATTTTCTTTGAGTCAAAAATTTTATTTAGATAATTAAATTTTTCTTCATTATGATATACTTCATTTAAAAAATCTGGAAGATTTGAATTATTATCAATTATCAAATGAGTTAATTTGTTTTTATTATTTGAAATGAAATCATTCAAATTATTATAATTATTAGTTTTTATTGTTTTAATTTTACGTGTTTCATCATAAAATACAAAGGGCCATTCTTCATTTATTTCTGAAGGTCCAATATACTGTGTTACTGTAGGATGATAGTTTAAACCTCCAATTACTACTGGTATACTTTTAGCAAATTCATTTAATTCTTTTTCCTTATCATAATCTATTTTTGTATATTGATAAAAAATAACTGAACTAATTAAAATTCCAGCAATGATCAAAAATAATATTAGATCTTTCCTTTTGAATTTAATAAGATAATTTCTAACTGAATATAATGATATTAATGAAAAAATTGGAAATAAAGCATACAGATACCTTGTATCTTGTGCTTGGCGTAGATATGCATATAAAATTGGAATACTACAGATTACAATAAAAATTATGATAAAATTATTCTCTTTTTTTCTATGTTTGAAAAATAAAATAATTCCAAATGGTAAAAATATTAAAAAATTTGGTATTAAAATCCATCCTAAATATTTTGCAAAAAGTGATAGTCCATCAACAATTTCTGAATTTCCATTCTGATTTTCATTTACCATTGAAATAATTTGACTTGTTCCAATTGCCCCTCTTTGAAAAATTCCATCATACCCCGCAACTTCTATCCTATAATCCATAATTGGAATTAAAATTAGCATAAAAATAACTAAACAAGGAATATAGGTCTTCAAAATTTCTTTAGATATTTTATATTTTATAAAAAATAATATTGTTAGTGTAAAGAATAAGAATAATCCTTCTGCACGTACAATGGTTGCACATGAAGCTAAAATAAATGATATTAGCATTAATTTTCTTTCATATTTTAAAAAAAGTATTAATGATGATGTTGTTAATAAAATAAAAAGTGGATCCGTAATTCCTAAGGTAGAATTTAAAATTAATCTAGGATCAAATGCAATTAATGCAACACCTACTAATGCTATTTTTTTGTCAAAAAATTGTTTACATAAAAAATATACTGGAATCATAATCAAAGATGATAATATAATTGAAATTATTCTTTGTAATTGCATATATTCTAAAGTATTTTCTAAATTAATTATGGAAAACCAAAATGAAAGAAATATTGGCCATCCATTATTAATTGGTGTCCACTCTATTGGTAAATATCCATAATAATTAATTGCAGTTGCGTAAGTAAAATTATCAAATCCATCAATAATTAGCGGTAAATCATTTGGAAAATAAAAAAATCTAATACTAATTCCAACTAAAAATATAATTAAGAATGAAATTTTTAGTCTTACATTATTACTAATTAAATTAATTAACAATTTATTATATAAAATCAAAATATCTTACTTAAGAATTCTTCATTTAGTAGTGTACTAAAATATTTCTGAGTATTAAACTTGATTAATTTTGATACTTTTTTTTGTTCTATTTTTTTAAAAAATTGATTTAGTTAGTATCAATTATGTATAACAAATAATAATTATAACGTATTTTATTTTTTGTTGGCATTTAGTAATTTACGAGCGTTATCATTTATTGGAAGTGCTGATATAGTAGGGTCAATTATTACTTCTGTATTTTGGTTCTTTCTTGCATCACAACTTCCCCCTGATGAATATGGAGAAATTCATTATTTTATTGCTATAGCTATGGTTGCTAGTGCATTTGTTATTATTGCTCCACAAAGTTCTATGATTGTATTTTCTGCTAAAAAATTGAAACTTGAATCCACTTTTTATTTTATTTCGTTGATTTTAACAATAATTGCATCGTTTGTAATTATGATTTTATTTTATAAAATTGATGTTGTTTTTTTACTTTTTGGTTATGTCCTTAATATTTTAGCAATTGGACAATTATTGGGAAGAAAATTATTTTCATCCTATTCAAAATATCATCTATCTCAGAAAGTTCTAACTGCTTGTCTAGGACTTTTATTTTTACAATTTTATGGTTCAGATGGAATAATTCTTGCTTTATCATTGTCATATGTTTTATTCATAATAATTGCATACAAAGAAATTAAAAATACTAAGATTATTTTATCATCAATTAAATCACATTCAAAATTTATTTTTAATAATTATATAATTGAAATATTTACAAAATTAAATAGTAATTTTTACAAATTTTTAATAGTACCTATTCTTGGATTTGGAATTCTTGGAGAATTTTCTCTTGCGCAGCAATTAGTTAATACTGGAATGATATTCACTCTAATTATATTTAAATTCACACTTTCTCATGATTCTAGTGGACAGGAAAATATTCAATTAAAAAAAGTAACAATTTTAATTTCAGTATTAATTTCAATTTTTGGATTTATTTTTGCACCTCTATTGGTTTCCACTTTTTTCCCAGAATATATTCAAATCATTGATGTTGTTAGAATTATTAGTTTTTGTATTATACCTCTGACCTTCACTAAAATATTTACTTCTAAATTACTTGGAAATAAAAAAAATAATAGTATTGTTTGGAGTAAAATTATTTCAATTATCGTATTTGTAATAATTATACTTGTACTTACACCTGAATATGGTATTATTGCTTTAGCTTTTGGATATTTACTCTCTACAATTGTAGAAACAATTTGTCTTATTCCAAATATTCAATTTAAAAAAAAATAATTAATTAAATATTACATTATTCTTCAATGATTTATTAAAATTAAAGTATACTTTTATTTTAAGATAAAAAGCAAGACTACAATAGAAAATTTTATGCAGATTGTAAAAAATTAACTATATTTAATACATTATTAGCTAAAAGTCATGGGGGAAAAACCAAGAATGTTGTTTTGGTTAAATGGGTTTTTCTTACACTATTCTTTAGCTTATTACCTTCAATCACGTTTAGATGCAGATTTTTTTGGAATAGTCGATATTAACACAAAACCAAAAAAATTTTTCCAAAATCAAAATCTTGTAAATTTTGAAAAATTATGGTTTTTTCATGATAATATTAAAAAAAACCAAAAGCCTGATCTTGATTATTTACGTACTTTCGAAAAAAAATATGGAATTAATTTGTGGAAATATGCATTAAATGAGCGATTTTTTTATTTGCATAATCGTTTTTATAAATTTCAAAGAACAGAAATTCTATCGATTCTAGAGCAAGAGATAAAATTATTTGAGTTAGTTTTAGATGAAATCAAACCCGATTATTTTCTTACATATGATCCTGTATTCCACCACCAAAAACTTTTGTTAGATTTGTGTAGAAAAAGAGGAATTAAAGTTTTATCCACCATAATAGCTACTGGAATTAAAAATAAAACAATTATAGTTGAAGATGGTGCAACCTATGATCTTGATTCAAATATTATGTTAGAGAAATCAGTTGAAGGAGAAAAATCTAATATTGAAAATAAAGAATCATATGATAAGATTCATCATAGTTATATTCAATCACGTAATACTAATTTCTCAAATAAATTAATAGCATTAAAAGATTATCTGTTGGATTTTGATTCAGAATTAATTAATTCAAATTTTATGTATTATGGAAAAAGTAAATTAAAAGTTATGAAAGATGCATTAAATTTTGAGTTAAGGAGAAGAATTAATTATCAAGATCTTCAGAAAGTTTCAACTTCCTCACCTAATCTGAATCTTCCTTATGTTTACTTTCCAATGAGCATAGACGAAGAAATGAATACTTTACACTATGCACCATATTATACAGATCAGATAGAAGTAATTCGTAACATTGCAAAATCAATCCCTATCAATTATGTATTATATGTGAAAGAACATGTTGCAGCTGGATTAAGAAAATGGCATGATATGGATTATTATAATCAGATTACAGATATTCCTAATGTTATATTTATCAATCCTCAAGTTGATAATAATTTGTTAATTAAAAATTCAAAATTAGTGATCACTACTAGAGGATATTCTACATTAAAAGCTCTCAAGTATTGTATACCATCAATTGTTTTTGGGGAACAACCAGCTCAAATAATGCCCTCAATATTTCATGTGAATTCTCTTAACTCACTTCCAAATTTAATTAAAGATGCTCTAAGACATAAAGTAGATTCAACAGAATATCAAAAGTATGAGGATTTGTTAGATGAAAGGTTATTTGAATTTAATATGTTTGAATTTGAAATTAGAAGAGATACAAGTTTTTTCCCTGGAGGAATTTTATCTAATACAGATATACCAAATGAGGGTATGACTAATTTTCTTGATTTAAATAAAAATATGTTTGAAAATATAGTGAGTGCACATTTAAAATTAATTACTTAATGTATGAGATACCTTAAATAATCAAAACTAAACAAAACAATAATTTGAAAACAATAATTGGAATACCTGCATTTAATGAAGAAAAAAATATTGGTTCATTGATAGTTAATCTTAAAAAAAAATATGATCATGTACTGGTTTGTGATGATGGTTCTTCAGATACTACTGCTAACATTGCCTCAGAAATGGGTGCAATTGTAGTTAAACATTCAAAAAATCAAGGTTATGGTTCTGCTATTAAGACAATTTTTAATGAATGTAAAAAAATTGATTGTGATATTTTAATCACTTTTGATGCTGATGGACAACATCAAATTTCTGAAATTGATGATGTTTTAAAGCCAATTATGGATAATACTGCAGATATTGTTATTGGTTCTAGATTCCTTGGTAAAACCAAAAATTTACCAAAATATAGAAAATTTGGAATTAAAACTATTACAGGATTAACAAATGTTATGACTGGTTCAAATATTACTGATTCTCAAAGTGGTTTCAGAGCTTATTCTCAAAAAGTTTTACAAGAAATTTCTCCTACGGAATCTGGAATGGGGATATCAACTGAAATTCTAATTAAAGCAACAAATAAAAAAATGAGAATTACTGAAATTCCTATTACTATTAGTTATGAAAATAATACACATTCAAAAGAACCAATTTCTCATGGAACTTCTGTAATAATTAGTACAGTTAAACATGTTGTAATTGAAAGACCCCTTTTGTATTATGGTATTTCTGGTTTATTCTTTTTAGGAATTGGATTAATTTTTGGAATGTGGGCTTTACAAATTTATTCTGAGCAACAAGTGTTTATGACTAATGTTGCGTTAATTGGAATATGTGGTATAATTTTAGGTACTATTTTATTAATATCTGGCACAATTCTTTTTTCAATTTCGACTTTAATTAATAATAATAAATAATTTTTATTAATATTTTATTGATTAAATAATAATTTTAGACTATCTTCAATTTTTTCTGGCTTATTTTTTAAAATTTTATTTGCTTTACTAACACTTAATGATGAATCCGCAGGCCTTTGTGCTTTCCAATCCATTTGATCCATTTTTGTTAGTTTCAAAAATTGTTTATTGACATTTATAATTTTAGATATTTGTACTGCAAAATCATACCTTGATATTTTTGTAGCACCTGCTAAATGAATAATTCCAGTAATTTTTCTTTCCATTATTTCTATTATCATTTTTGAAATATTTGGAACATAACTAGGTGATGTATATTGATTTACTACAACTGAAATCTCTTTTTTCAATTCTAAATTTTTTTTAACCCAAATTGGAAAACTTATTTTTTTTGAATGTATACCAAACGGTGTACTTGTTCTAACAATAACATTTGGTGTAGTTATTTTTTTAAATACTCTTTCTCCATCTAATTTTGATTTTCCATAAAAATTTATTGGATTTGTTTTATCATTTTCTTTCTTCATACCTACTTTCCCATCAAAAACATAATCAGTTGACATATACACAAAAAATGTATTATATTTTTCTGATTCCAAAGCTAAAATTTCAGTAGCATCTGTATTGATTTTTTTTGCTAATTCTGTTTCTGTTTCACATAATTCAACATCTGTCATAGCACCTAAATGGATTACTACATCTGGCTTAATTCTATTCATTGTATTTACTATGTCATCTTTTTTTGTTAAATCTAAATGTGTAATAATTCCTAATTCAGGTTTAGTTTTATTATAACATGAATATACTTGTTTATGATTATCTAAAAGATCTTTTACAATTTGTGTTCCAATAAGCCCTGCAGAACCAGTTACTAAAATTTTTTTTATTTCCATTTTAAAGTCCATGGTTGAGGATGTAATGCCTTTTCATCTATTAGCGGTTCCCACCAGGAATAATTTTCATCATACCATTCAACTGTATCTTTTAATGATTCTTTAAATTCATATTTTGGTTTCCAATTAATTTCTTTTTGAATTTTTGAGGCATCTATTGAATATCTTTTATCATGACCTGGTCTATCATCTACATATTCAATTAAATCATTAGATTTATTCAATAATTCTAAAATATTTTCTACGATTGTTTTATTTTTTATTTCATTCCATGCTGTAATGTTGTAAACTCGACCTGATATTCCATTTGAGATCAGATTTTCTATTGCTTGAACATGATCATAAACATAAATCCAACTTCTAATTTGTTCACCATTTCCATATAATGGAATTTTTAGATCTTTTTTTGCTCTAATAATAGTTTTAGGAATAAGTTTTTCTGGAAATTGATGTGGTCCAAAATTATTTGTACATCTGGTTGTAATACATTTTATTCCATATGTTCTATGATATGCAGAAACTAAATGATCTGCTGCTGCTTTTGTTGCTGAATATGGATTGCTAGGATTAATTAATGATTTTTCTGTGAATGAATCTTCATTTTCTGCATCTCCATATACTTCATCTGTTGATACATGAATGAACAAATTATCATGTTTCTTTGTAGCTTCAAGTAAGGAATATGTTCCGAGAATATTTGTTTCAATGAATGGTTTTGGATTTGCAATACTTCTATCTACATGAGATTCTGCAGCAAAATTAATTATCACATCTACATCTTTTGCTAAATTATCTACAAGTTTCTGATTTTTAATATCATCATTAATGAATTGATAATTTTTATTTTGTTCTATTTCTTTAAGATTTTTTAAATTTGAACCAATTGTAAGTAAGTCCAAATTAATTATTTTATTTTTAGGATTATTATTTAGATAATTTTTGATAAATGCGCTTCCAATAAATCCTGCTCCTCCACAAACTAAAATTTTCATGATTTCAAGTTTGAAATTAATTATTTAACTCTAGTGTATGATTAATCATAAATAAAATTAGTGTCTATATTTTCTAATAGTGGTAGTAAATTATCTTTTTCAGAAATTATCGGTTGTTTTACTGACCAAGGAATGTTTATTGTAGGATCATTCCATATTATTCCTCCTTCGTTTTCTTGTGAATATTCACTACTAACTTTATAAATTACATCTGCTTTTTCACTTAAAACAGAAAAACCATGTGCAAACCCTTCTGGAATATATAGGGATCTATGATTTTCGTTTGAAAGAATTTCTCCAACCCATTTACCATATGTTGGAGATTTTTTCCTAATATCTACTGCAACATCAAAAATTTTTCCGGTAATTGCAGTTACTAATTTTGCTTGTGCTTTTGGATTTTTTTGATAGTGTAAACCTCTAATTACTCCAAATGTAGAATGTGAAATATTATCTTGAATCATTTTTGTTATTCCATTTAACAAGAAATTTTCTTCTTTAAAATTTTCAAAGAAAAAACCTCTTTTATCAGAAAATTTTTTTGGTTCGATTAATATTACTTCAGAAATAGCTAATTTTTTGAAAATAGAATTCATATCTTTTAAAAAATAAAATACGATAAATGTGTTTTATTATTAATCATTTACTCTAATTATTCCTCATGATCTATTTTCTTTACTACTCTAGCAGGATTTCCTAAAACAATACAATGATCTGGTACATCTTGTCCTACTACACTACCTGCCCCTACAATTGAATTTTCTCCAATTGTTACTCCTGCTACAATAATACATCCGACACTAATTACAGCACCTTTTTTGATGGTCACAGGTTTAATTGTTCTAGGATATCCATGTTTTTTTAAAAATTCATTTGCTGATGGATTCACATGAGCAAAAATCATTGAATTAGAACTAATTGTTACATTGTTTTCAATAGTTATCAATTCTGGATGCAATAAATCAATTAAGACATATGGTGAAATATGACAATTTTCTCCTATTTTTACACCTCTTAATCTTTGATATTTTATTGACCATGATGAAAGTGGTGAAGAATAAGCTAAGGAATGAAATATCCAACTTTTAAAAAATTTAAATTGAATTTTTATTTTTCCAGTAACGCCTGTATATCCATAATAATTCATCAATTCCTGTAAATTATCTTTAAAGTTGTCTTGTTTTGTCATAATCTTTCTTTTTATTTTAGCATAAAACGTTTAACTTTTCCGTAATCTGTTTTAGGGATTTTTTCAACAAAATCAATTTTAGATGGAATTTTAAATTTTTCAAGATTTTTAATACAATGACTCAAAATTTGAGCTTTATCAATATCTGAGTTTTTTGATTTTATTATATTTACTTTAATAGTTTGTCCAAAAATTTTATGTTCTATACCAAATGCTACTACATCATCCACACCTAAAATATTTTTAATAGTTTGTTCGATTTCCATTGGCATTACTTTTTCGCCTCCAACATTAATTATTTCATCACTACGTCCCTTTAGGAAAAGATAACCTTCATTATCAAAATACCCTGTATCTCCCGTTCTTAACCAGTTATCAGAAATATTTTTATCCGCTTTAACATTATTCCAATATTTTTTTATCACATTATCACCTTTAATCAAAATATCCCCAATTTTCAAATTATTTTTCTCCTCATTTACAATTTTTATTTCTACATTTGGTGAACACTTGCCAACAGATTCTTCTCTTTGATTATTTTCATCAAATATCATAAATGTTGAACGTGAAGCTTCAGTTAAACCATAGTAGGTTGCTAAATTTCCGTTTTTTAAAATTTGTTTAAATTCAATTACTGTTTTTTTAGGAATCGCTGTACTATTTGTAATAATTAATCTTATTTCTGAAAAATAATTTTCTAAATCTTTATTTTTAAAATTTAGTATTTTTGTTAAGGTAGCAGGAATAGCAGCTAGGGTTGTAATTTTATATTTTTTTAATGATTCAAGAATTTGTTCCAAATTACTTGGATTTTTTAATAAAACAAGCGTGGATCCTACATATAATGATGTATGTAAACAACCTAATCCAAAAGAATGATTTAATGGTAATGGTAAGAGATCTATATCTGAATTTGAATAACCCAGTATTTTAACAATATTTTTTGTAGTAAATTCAATCATTGAATGAGATACTGTAACTCCTTTAGGTTCTGATGTTGTACCTGAAGTGTATACTAAATATGCAAGTTCATTAACATTAGTTTGAATTTTTTCATTATTTTGTTTTAATAAAATTTCTTCAATATCAAAAATTGTAGTTTTTATTGAATCATAATTAGAAATTTTATTTTTTACGAATTGATTACAAATTATATTTTTTGATTTTGAAGATTTTAATTGATTAAATAAATTAATTTCAGAAATTTCAGATGAAATTAAATGAACTATTTTTCCTGAATTTATGATTGCTAAATATGCAATTATAAATGAAATAGAATTTTCTGAAACTAAGCTAATTATTTTTTCTTCATTCAAAATTTTTATGTTATTAGAAAATTTTTTTACTTCTTCATAGAGTTGAATAAATGTTAATTTTTCTCCATTATCAATTACTGCTATTTTTTCACCATAATTTTTAACATTATTTCTAAGAAAATCTATTAAATTCATGCTAAATATTGTTCAACTATTTTAAGAAGATCATTTGCAGATTTAATTTTAATTGATTCCTCTAATGTTAATGAAATATTGAATTTTGCTTCAGCAAATGTAATTAAATTTAATTGAGCAAAAGAATCCCAATTTTCATAATCTTTTTGTTCTTTTTCCCAAGAAAAATCATTTTTATCTAAGTTTGTAAATACTTCAAAAAATATATTTTTTAAAATTTCTTTAGTTTCATGCTTATTATTCATTACATTTGCAAAAATCAATAGATAATAAATAAACCTTGTCGATAATTTCTTTGTGTTAGAAAAAATTGGGATCGGAATTGATATTATAGACATTAATCGTTTTTCTGAAAAACCGTATTTTGAAAATAAAATTTTTTATGAAAAAATTTTTCATAATTCTGAAATAAAATACTGCTTAAATCATAAAAATTCTTCACAATCTTTTGCTGCAAAATTTGCAATAAAAGAATCAGTCATAAAATCAATAAATAAAAAAATAGATTTTATGGAGATATTTACAGATCATTATAATTTAAAACCCATAGCTTCATTACTTGATGATTCATCTTATAATTTTCTAGTATCAGTAACTCACGAAAAACAACATGCTGTTGCAGTGGTAATATCTGAAAAAATTAATTAAATTATCATAAAATATTTTTTGTTATTTTTGATATTATTTTTAAAAAATTATTAAATAATGAATTAATTTTATTATTTACTACCCATCCAGGTGCATTAACTTCATTTTTAAATAAATAAATAATTTCTTTATCAGAAATATTTTTAATTTTTTGGTTTTCAGAATATTTTTTATTAATTGTTTTTATATTTTTTATAATTTCTATATCTGCTAAAATTTTCATTTTCATTAATCCTTTACTCAAATAGAAAAAAAACACTGCAATATCTATTATAATTAATGCTGGAAGCATTTTGAAAAATGTACTTCTGTCATAAAGTGTAAGTAAACAGTATTTTCTATTTCTTTCCATTAATTTGAATTTGAGTGGACTCCATTTGAAACTGGTACCCTCTACTGGATGATATACAATAGATTTTGGTACATAGAATGATTTTATTTTATTTAGGGCAGCACGCCAGCATAATTCTAAATCATCATGAAATGCAAATAGAAATGGATCAAATAACCCAATTTTTTTTAAAATTTTCTTTGATGTAAATAAACAAGTTCCAGATGCATAATCAATTTGCTCAATTTTTTCAAACAATTTTTCATCTTTGTCTCCTTTTGAACGAGAATAACCAAAACCAAACAATTGAATCATTTGCCCCGTACTTAATAACATAGAATTATCAGAAGTTGCTAAGAATTTTGGTTGATACAAGCCCTCTCCATTATTTTGATATGCTTTCAATAGTTCATCTAACCAATTACTATCTACAATGGTGTCTGGATTTAAAACTACAATAAATTCTCCCTTAGCTATTCTTAATCCCACATTATTTCCTTCACAATATCCTAAATTTTCTTTATTTTCAATTAATTTGATTATGGGAAATTTTTCTTTACATTTTTTATGACTATTATCTTTTGAAATATTATCTATAAGAATTATTTCATAATTTGTATAAACAGATTTTTGAATTGAACTTACACAATCAATTAATAAATTTCCAGCATTATAATTAAGAATAATTATACTTATCAAAGGTTTCATATTATCTGAATTTCTTTCCATTTTATTTTCGTTCATCTAAAATTTTCATTGTTATTATCTATTTAGTAAAATTTGGTATCCACCCATGAGGAATTTCTCTCATATGTTGACTTTTAATTTGTTTTATATTTTGCATTTGAAATAGATTTTCAATATCTTCTGTTTTTAATTCTGATATTTTTTGAACATCACTTATTGATAATTTATTTTCACGTGAATACAAAATTAAATCTACTACATCATAAGGTACAGTATAAAAAAATTCTTCATCACTTGTTGAAAAACTCCAAACATCTGGGGAAGCATCACTAACTAAAATTTCATTAGGAATTTCTAAAAATTTTCCTAATTGATAAATTTGAGATTTATAGATGTTAACTAATGGCTCTATATCTGAACCACCATCACCATATTTTACAAAATATCCTTGCTGATATTCTGATTTATTTGTAGTACCAACCACTGAAAAATTATTTTTCTCTGCATGAAAATATAATGAAGTCATTCTTACTCTATGTTTAATTGATGTAGATGCTGTTAATGTTAAAAAATCTGGAGAGGAAATTTTTAATTTATGTCTTTGATTATCTTCATCTAAAATTTCTAAGAATGGTACACCTATGATGTTTTTTGATTTTGGGGGAACAACAACTCTATATTTACATTTTGAACTAAATTCTGGAAATTTTTCATAAACAATTTTTTCTTTCATTTCATACACTCCAAATGATTCCAAAATTTTTGTAATATCAATTGTTTCAGTATTAAAATTAAATTTTTTAGATACTTGCTCGGCTAAAATTTGACTAGAATCATCTGATTCTTTTTCTGGCATAATTAATCCTAAAATTTGTTCAGATTCAAAAGATTTTGAACAAAGTGCTGCAGTTACCGCAGAATCAATTCCTCCACTTAAACCAAAAACTACGCCTTTTTTTTGTAGTTTCTGGGAAATTTCATCTTGAATGAACTCACATATTTCATTTGTAGATTTTTCTAAATCTTTGATTTTAATAAGTTCATTAATTGATTCCATTTCTTTTATTTTGAAATAATCATTAATTAAATATGTGATGAAAAACTTCTTTTAATGTTAGCGAGAAAAATATTTCATGACTAAAGATGATTCAATTACTCAAAAAGTAAAAAATATGTATAAAAAATATCCCTATCCATCACCATCAACTGATGTTTCTCAAACAAATGAATTATTAAATTTATTAAGAATTTTTGAAATAGAAAGTAAAATCAAATTAGAAAATAAATCTATTTTTGATGCTGGTTCAGGTACTGGTCACAGAATCACTAATGTTGCCCAACATTTTAAAAAATCTAGTTTTCTTGGAATTGATATTTCTGATAAATCATTATCGATTGCAAATAAATTAAAAAAATTAAAAAAATTACAGAACATAGAATTTCAAAAATATAATATTATGAATGGAGTAAAAACTCTTGGTAAGTTTGATCTAGTTTTATGCATGGGTGTTTTACATCATTTATCAAATCCTAGTAAAGGATTACAAATGTTAACAAAAACATTGAAAGATGATGGAATAATTTTTCTTTATTTGTATGGTAAATTAGGTGGCCATAAAAGAATGATAAATAAAGAAATTATTTCTATTTTATTGGATAAAGAAAAATCAAATTATGATCTTGGAATAAAATTAGCTCGAGATCTTGGTTTAAATAAATTTGATTATGGTTGGAACCTAAATTTTAAAAATAAAAAAGAGGAGGATGCTTTAATTGTTGATTCACTTCTACATGCAAATGAATTTCTTTACGATTGTAACGATATTGATAATTTATTTAAAAAATCTAATCTCTATGGATATGCAATTTTTGGTATAACTACTGGTACTGAAGGTTATCTATTTGATGCTAGCATTACCACTGACAAAAAATTATCTATTCCTCAAACCAATATTTCTGAAAAATTGAAAACTAAACGATCTTTATTTTCTTATAAATTATTAAATTTGAAAGATAAATTACGTGTAATAGATTTAGTTTATGAGCCAAATGGATATACGATTATTGGGTTAACTAAAACTGCTTATGATAAATTATCTAATAAAAGAATAAAAAGAAATTTTATAAAAATTAAATAATTTATTTAATTTTTCATCTAATATTCGCTAAAAAATGTAGATAATTTTATACATTAATTCATGTGTAATCCTGTAACTGCTTCAAAAAATTTGTATCAATTTTAAAATCATATTAATTCTAATTAAGGTAAGTAAGGTTTTTTAGAATAGTCTAAAACACTAGACTATGTTTGAAGGCAAAAGAATTCTCATTACAGGTGGAACAGGCTCATTAGGTCAGGCTTTAACTAAACGTCTTTTAAAAGAAAAAGTAGATACAATTAGAATTTTTAGTAGAAATGAAGGAAAACAAGTATTAATGGAAAATAAATTTCGTGATAAACGTCTTAGATTTCTATTGGGGGATATTAATGACCTTGAGAGATTAAATAGAGCATTTGAAGATATTGATATTGTTTTTCATGCTGCAGCATTAAAACATGTACCAAAAATAGAATATAATCCATTTGAGGCAATTAAAACAAACGTAATTGGTTCTCAAAACGTAATTGATGCTTGTTTACATGCTGATGTAGAAAGGGCTATTGCAATTGGAACTGATAAAGCTGTTTCTCCATTAAACACGTATGGTGCTACAAAACTATTGATGGAAAAATTATTTGTTACTGCAAATAACTACATTAATCCACTTAAACATCGCACAAAATTCATTACTTTTCGTTATGGAAATGTTTTTGGTAGTAGTGGTTCTGTTGTTCCAATTTTTGTTGAACAAATAAAAGAAAAACAAAAAATTACAATTACTGATCCACAAATGACTAGATTTAGTATTACTATGGATGAAGCTTTAAATTTTATTCTTGATGCCACAATTTCTGGTAAAGGCTCAGAAATTTTTGTACCTAAAATGCGCTCATATAATATCATGGATGTGGTAGAATCACTTCAAAATATTATGGGTAACTATGGACAAGAAATTATAGGTATTCGTCCTGGTGAAAAATTACATGAAGTTTTAATTAATGAGGATGAAATTCGACAAACTTGGAGCTTTAATGATATGTACATTGTAACAAACCCTATGTATACAAAATTTCATGGTATAAACATGGAAGAGAATTATGCAGGAATAACTAAACCAACTAATCTTGATAATTATTCATCCTCATTTTCAGAAAGAATATCAAAAGATGAATTAGAAATAATGATTAAAAATTCTGGTCTAATAAATTAATTTTCTTTTTAGGATTACTCTTCTAATTCATATGTATGTTGAATTAATTTAAATTTATTATTTTTAAAAAATTTTGTTGAAAAAATATTATTTGGATTAATATTTGCTAAATATCGTTTTCTAGGATGTTTTACAATCAATAGTTTTAATGCTTTTGAACCAATTCCTTTTCCATGATGTATTTTTTTCAAAAAAATCCCTATTTCATTATTTTTTGATAAATATATTGTTCCAATTTTTGTTTGTGATGATTCAATTACATACCAATAACTATATGGTTTAGATTTAACAAATTGTTCATGTTCCAAAAATGAGGGCATTTTTTTATGTGAAATATTTGCTTTAGGGTCACGTTCTTTTAGTAATTTGAATAAAAAACGAAGATCTGATTTATCTATTGCACGTAATCGTAAATTTTTCTCTTTCAACA